>Ga0172381_10004948_pt1 | contig 13640 bp, 27 predicted proteins | sample Leawel6488metaG_FD_119754 | JGI IMG/M metagenome (GOLD analysis project Ga0172381, IMG submission 119754) | Leachate microbial communities from a municipal landfill in Southern Ontario, Canada - Leachate well 64-88 metaG | ecosystem: Engineered > Solid waste > Landfill > Unclassified | place... | reverse complement strand
AGCCGGTGATTCCGTACAACTACGGATAATCGGTAGCGGCCGCGTCAACCGGCCTGCACGAATAAGGCCGTTCTCGGTAAACTTCGTGCGAATTAAATTGGAACGCTGCATTGGTTCAAACCTCTGTATCGTTGCAAGCCACCGGTTTTTAACCGGTGGTAGTTGACTTCGGAAAGGTCGGGATCCGGACGGTCGTATACTCGACCGGCAACGGTTCGCCATAGGTGGCGTTATAATCGTCGATCTTCTTGTCGATGCGTTCGATCCACGTGGTGATCTGGCGCACGGAATCGGCAGTCAGGTTATAGTCTTGCCGCCGGCGTTGGGTGCGTTGCTCGGCCCGCTGGCTTGCATAGTAGGCCGGGGTTTGATAGATATGCGTGGATGTTCGCACCCCATCGGTCCCCTGTTGGCGCATCCACCTTTTAATATTTTCATTGATCATATCATACTGGGCATCGTGCGACGATGCGAACCCCATCACGTTATACCGGACGATATCGCCGTCGATATAATGGTAGGCAAACAATTCGGTGGGATGTGTGGCCGATTCGATCTGTGCCTGGATGGTTGCATCCTGGTGGCATCCCCAGATTATGTCAATATCGTTTGACGGATGTGAGAAGACGGTGAGACGGATGAACCCGTAGGCCGCGAGATCGGTGGCAATCGCGGCAAGTATCCGCTCTTTCGCGGCAGGTAGACACCGATACCCGTTCGGGTGCAAGAGACCAACCACTGTCATGGTTAGGCCGCAGGACGGGCACGTGTATCTGAAGTTATCGAGCATTTCCGGGAACGGGGTGTTGCAGGTGGGACAGGTTGCGTGATGCATGATAATCTTCCTCAAAACGTCGGGATCCGGACGGTTGTATACTCGACCGGCAACGGTTCGCCATACGTCGTGGTGTAATCGTCGATCTTCTTATCAATACGTTCGATCAGGGTGGTGATCTGGCGCACGTAGCCCGCGGTCAGGTTGTAGTTTTGCCGCTGGCGTTGGGTGCGTTGCTTGGCCCGTTGGCTTGCATAATAGGCCGGGGTTCGATAGATCAGTGGAGAATATCGAACCTCGGTGGTTCCGTGCGACTGCATCCAGGCGCGAATACCAAGGACTATTGGATCATAATGCGTATCGTTTGCTTCACAATACCGAAGGATATCGCCGATCACATACTGGTAGCAGTATAGTTGGCCACGATGTGCGGTCGATTCAATATGCGTTTGAACCGTCGCGTCCTGGTGTCGTCCCCAGATGATGTACGGAATTGTGTTGTTCGGTGTTCGTGATGAGATGACAAGATGAGCAAACCCGTGGGCTGTGAGATCGGTGGCTATCGCTGCGAAGATCCTGGCCCGGGTGGATGGGCGGCACTGATAGACATGGTTCATGGTCAGCGTCCCGATCGCGGTCAGGGTCAGGCCACATACCGGACACCGATAATCATGAAAACGATCATCTGCATCAGAGATCGGGGTGGTGCAGGTGGGACAGGTTGCGATATGCATATCACTCCTCCGATTTCAGTTTGGGGATCCGGAGCGTCACCATGGTCGCGTTCTCCAGCGACCCACCCCCCTCGTGATACTGGCGGGCGCGGTCCAGCAGGACGTTCACCGCCCGCATGAGGTAGTCGATATCGCAGCGAATGATGTCACGATCCCCCTGCGCTGCCCCGTCCCGTTTGTTGCGTTGGTCGCGGCGACTCGCATACACATGCATCGGTAACTGAAAAATACTTGGCGGCATCGGCTGGATCCGGTGGACGGTCATCCAGTTCCCGATCGCAAGGTAGGTGATGCGGAACCGTTTGGTATACTGCAGTGAGGTGTGTCCGGGTCCGCTGTAATGGATATCCCCGGCCCGGACAACTTCATACATCTGGTGACGGTAGGTGTAGGTGTATAGGCGTTCGCTTCGGGGAAGCTCAACCAGTCGTTTATTGATGTTCGGTGACTGGTGCCGGCCAGACACGATAAACGTCGGTGGGTTCTGCTCCACTTCATCGATCATGATCTCAATGAACCCGTGATCCGTCAGATCCTGACGGATGGCCGCGAGCACCCGGTCGCGGCGGGCCGGGTCCGGCCGCATCCCACCAAGATAGATATACCCGATCTTCCGGGGTTTTGGGTCGCAGTTCGGGCAATAGATCTTCTTGTTATGGCTCCGGAGATAGACGGGCGCATGGCCGCACTCCGGGCATACCGTATCGGGAGCGTCAAGTAATCGCATTCAAATCACCGCATTTTTAAATATATGGTCACCAGTTCGTCATAGATGTTGCGTTCAGTCGTGAAATGTTCTGGCGTATTATCCGTTGTATGATACAACAGGTGGGCGAGTTCGTGGCAGACCGTGGGGAGGGTGGCCAGTAACGCCTTGAGTTCATGCTGCCCGATCCCGCCGCCGGTCAGACGGAACCGTTTCAGCGCCAGATGTGCCCGGTCCAGGATGATCACCCCGTCGTGGACGACCCCACCCACCTGCATCCGTTCCCGGTCGACCATCTGATCGCCCACCCGCACCTCCAGGGTCATGGCGATCTTCCCGATCCGAAAAACATTCGGGACCTGGTAGTGCTGGCAGATCGGGGCCAGGAGCGCGAGGTACCGGGCTTCTTTCTGGGTTTGTACACCGACGTTCGAGATCACGTGCCGGCGCACAAGGTTCTGTTCGATCTCGCTGATGTGCGGGACCCGATATTTTCGGAACACGTTCTGCTGCAGAACGTTGGTGGCCGTGACCACCGTGAGGCCGTAGTACCGGGCTTTCGCCACCAGTTCCCGGACGTCGTCGAGTTCGTCGGCACTGACCCAGACCGTGCGTTTCCACTTCTTGATCTCTGATCGGACCGACCGTTTTCGAGGCCGGGTGGCGTGGGAGTTCGGAGCCGGGACGGCCGGGCTCACCAGATCCTCATCGGCCCGGTCGAACGCGGCCCGATCGATGGTCGCGGTCGAGAAGACGAACGGGTCCGGATCGTCCGGTACCGGTGCCGGGATCCCCCCGATCTCCGCGAACATCGCGTCGTCCAGCACGTAGGCTTCATACTCGCTGACCGATAGCAGGTCGTCGATCACGCCGGCATACCGGGCGATCTGGTCGGTCGTGGCCTGTCGGACGAAGGCGCGATACAGGTCTCTGGTGCATTTACTGATCGCGCTGGCAAACGTCTCGCGTTTGGCGTCCCGCACGATCTGTTTCCGGTCGGGCTCTTTCAGCGTCAACGCCCGGGGTTTCATCTCGATGATCCCCCGGACGCCCAGAGTGTCGGCATACTCGCAGACCGTCCGGCGTTCGTAGTAAAGGGTGGGCGAGTGCCAGCCGCGGTCCGCGACGGCGAGCCGGGCGGTGAACAGCCGGGTTGAGAAATCTTTCGTAAACTCGCCGGTGACGTCGATGAAGACGTCCTGCCTCTCAATCGCTCTCCCGTTGAGGGTGACCGTATACGGCTGCAACGCCCCCACCCGAGCAATTTCCGCGACGATCGCGTCGGCATGGTCCCGGAGATAGGGGGCGGTCAGGGCGACCGCGAACCCGTGGTGGAATGCCGGCAGTCGGACGACCGTGGCGGCCGGCGTCCCGGTCGCAAACAGTGTCGGGATATCGATCCGGGCGGTCCATTTCCGGCTGGTGATTCGACACTCCTGGATGCCGGGGATGCCCAGGACGGACCAGAACCCGATCCCGAACCCCTCGTCGGTCGACTGCCAGTGCGAGTAGTCCAGGGTCAGGATGGTCTTGGGGTTGCCCGCCCCGCACCCGTCATCGACGAAGATAAGGGTGTCGTCACGAAGGGTTATTTGTACCGTCTTTGCCCGGGCCCGGTAGGCGTTCTGAAACAGTTCCGTAACAAAGACGAGCGGGCTGTCAAAGACGGTCCCGTTCTGGATCTTTCTCAGTTTGCCGATGACGTCGGACGTGATCGGCACCGAAATTGGTTCGTGCATCATACGTTCTCCCGAAAAAAAAGTTAGTTCTGGTCTGTATTCATGTCCAGCGCGTCCGGGTAGTCCCGGTTCAGCGCCATGACCGCGGCATCGACGAGATCGTCGATTGCAAAATGGTACTGCATGGCCGTCATATCCCGACCCCGCCGCAGACAAACGTCCACCCCGGTCGGGTCGACCGAGATCGTGAACACTCCCCGATGATCATCATCTTCAAAATCCCCGGTGTTCAGGAGTATGCCGACGGGTAGCGTCTCGATCGGGTACGCATCGACCACGATCGTGGTCTCGACCCCGGTGTCTTCTTCTTCTTCGTCACCGTCGTCGCCATCCACGTTGAAGAGCACCTCACAATCGCAGTTGCCTCCATGTGCATCCAGGTAGGCGACCGTCCCGTCGATATCGATCGGACCGACGATCCCGAGCGCCTCCATGAACGCCAGAACGGCCATCGCCTGGGTCAGGTCGCCGGCACAGTTCCAGCGCAAGTTCGTAAGGCGGTCGCCGGCACTGTCCCGGCGCAGATGCAGGTCTTCGTCCTCATCGACCTCATGGACATGGACCAGGGCGTCCAGGATATGGATGAACCGGTCCCATTCAGGGTGTTCGCGTGTCATAATCGTCGTCATACTTCTCAATCCTCCATTGTTCTGCTTTGTTCTCCGCTTCCAGCATACGTGCCAGTTCCGCAACACAGGCGGTGCGGCACAGGTTATCCCGGTGCCACGCAATCCGCACCTCTTCAATGAGCGAATCGACGACCGTCACCTTCTCGACGAGATCCGGAGGGATATGCATCCCACCAAACGAGCAGTAACAAGTGTCATGGATGAGGCGTGCAGTATCCTCGAACGTATCTTCGCTCTGGTGATACATGTTCTGCCACCGACGGTAGTAGTCATGCATCTCGCGTTTTGCCCGGTTACGGGTCCATTCGTCGTGATCGATAAATATAGTATCGGCAAGGTCATCGATCTCACTATCCTGCAGATCGATGCGTTTCTTCGGTGCGTAGTACACACATGCCATTGATAATCACCCGTAAATGGTCTCCCAGATGTCCACCTGCACCGAGACCGTTTTTGTCTCGACAAACTGCTGCATGATGGTGCACCCGACATGCGGCCCCGCCCAGTCCAACGGCGACAGGATCTCACGTCCCCACTCGTCCGTCAGATTGAGGGTGCTGCAGTAGCCGATATACGCAACGTCTCCATCATCCCCCATCAACCGAAATTTATAAGGCATCAGCGCCCGGACTTCGTCGAGGTCGATGGGTTTGGTCAGGTCGATTGGACAGTCGTCCGTTTTATACACAAACCAGGTGGTGTTCTCGTGACAAGGGAACAACACGTCTTCGGTAATGATCCACATTTCTATCACTCCACAATCTCAGCACCTATAAGTTCCATGATTTCGGACTCCTCAGAAAGCATATTTCCCTCACCAAGAATCTCCCAGATTTCTCCAAATTCGTTATTGGCGAGCAAGGTTTTGATTTCTTCCAAATGTTCATCGGGGATGGCATAATAGGTGGTAACATTAGTCCGGTTGGTTTCTGCGTATATCATAAGTCCGACTCCCGAGGGGCGGGATCGTATTCTTTCAATCCTGTTTTGCTGGCAGTTTCAACATCTTGTACAAATGCGTCAATAGTTCTTCCGTCGATGATGGCATCAATCATCTGTTCGTCCACCTCTTTTACCGAAAGGTCAAGGAATTCGTGCCAGCAATGGCCGCTGCCCGCATTGTACTCATAGGGGTCAGGGTAGGGAAAGACCGCCGGTATGTTGATGTTGATCTGGTCTGCAATAAAATAACAACCGTCGTCAAAAGCATTTTCAAGTCGAACCATCTGGTCATCGGTTATTGCACCTCGGAACGCAGATCTGCCCGAATATTTGTAGTTGTCTCCGTCGCGATACATATAACTGAAAATCGTGAATTCGGTCATACTTAGTTACTCCGTAAGGTTTCGTGATGACAATTCATGGGCAATGGATAGGGACAAGCGCCCATTCGGAGGAATTATTCATGAGATCCTGCATCTCCAAAGGAGATATCCCGGCAACATGGTCTTCTGCATTCCACAATCCGGCCATTGTGGTATATTCTCGCGATAGGAACCTGGCCATATTGCGAAAACCGCTCCCAAATGCAGGTTCGTCGCGTTTCCTCTCTTCCGTTAATCCGATGTCTGCAATGGACGTGATAGCATAGGTGGCCATCTGGTATCTGAGCAGACCCGTTGTTTGGTTGAACCAGTCGCGTCGTTTGGTCTGTGCCTCAGTCAAACCCGCGATGAACGCCGATGGGTCAGTGGCACCAAACACAATCGGATTTTCGTCTTCGACTTTTATGCAATCGATGAGATTATCGTAATCATGATTGAGTAGATAAGTAATCTCTTTCTCCGCTTTCCATATTGCCATGTCTTTGTTTGCGGCTTTGAGCAGAAAGACAACATCAACATAGTCATCATACAGCATCTGTTTTCGCCTCGAAAATGTTATTACGCTACAACCACCGGATCACCTCACTAAATCCGTGAGATATCTCGGCAACTCCTTTCTCCGGGTCGTCCCACATCTCCTGCACCCGGGCATACCCCACCGCCCTGGCAATCTCCGGGATGCGTTTCCGGGTTCCATCAAATGCCGGCATGGGTTTCCATCACCTGTATTGTGACCAGCGCCCAGTCTTTCGGGTTTGTTTGAACTGTCATCATCTCATCGTCCCGGACCCCGGCGTGCCGCATCTCCCCGTTGTAGAGCGCACACTCCGGGTGCCACCGTTCGCCGATCAGGCTGCCGATCGTCACCAGTTCGTCCCCGATTGCAGATACCACCGGAGCAAACGCTTCAACCGCAGTATCGGCCGTCACCAGATCATCGATCCGGACAACGGTAGTACCCGACTCCAGTTTCGCATGAAGCCGGGCAATGGCGGTCCGTAATGCGACCCGACGCGTCTCGCGTGCGGCCGCGACCCGGTCCAGCAACAGATCCGGTTCTTCGTTCCCCAGGATCATGAAGACCCGATCGACCGTTACGGTGTTGTGCGGCGTGCAATACCCGTATTCGTGAAGATCCTCGACAAACTGTGCGGCGTCGACGAGTGCTTCGAATCTGGTTGTCGCCCGGATCAGCAGATGGACGGTATGCTCTTCCATATCACTCCCTCAGGGGTTGTACGGTATAGACCCGGCACATGGCTTCTAGACCCACCCCGCCCCCTCCCATGGGGGCGTTGTGGTGGAAGAACCAGAAGTAGCCGGGTTTCTTCTCGGGGGTGAGGACGACCTGCTCCGGGGGAACTCCGGGATCCAGGCCACCGGACATGGAAACGTAGCCGTTCCCGAGATAGAAACTCCCACAATCTGTCGTCTGCAGGACGTCGTCCCAGATGTGGGCGAACCGGACGTAGGAACCGTCCGAAAGGATAACATAATCGCCGATGCGGGGGTCGGGGTCGCGGTCCCATCGGGTGAGTCGCTCGATCGCGATCTCCCGGTCATGGTCGTCGGGTTCAACGTCTGGTCCGTCGATGAAGAGCCGAACGAACGTGGCGCCGGGTGTGGTTCGGGCCAGTGCTGCTGCATCGTCGGCATGACAGTAGGTGCAGATCGAACCGTGCTGCTGCTCGTCGGCGGTCAGGACGATGTGGCACCGGGCACAAAACGGCCCGATCGATTCGGGCGTGGGGTCGAAGAGGTAGTTGACCAGAAGGTCGCGATAGGATTCACACGTCCCCGGATGGCGCTTCTCCGCATCCATGATCAGGTCGTGATACCCCATCCTGCCCATGATAGGATACTGGAGCATGCCTCCATAAAAGGACGCATGCTGGATAACGTGGGCACGCAGGTCGAGATCGTTGTCTCGATGCCCGGCACGTGTACAATCGAGCCGTCCGGTGTAGGTCCGCTCATCTTCCCACACGATGGTGAAATCGTGTTTGTCATACCCACCCGTTTCGGGGAAAGTCGATGACTGGCGGTAGAGCCACCGGGTGGCTTCATCGAACGACGCAAACGTTTCTGGTTTCCCACACAGGTTGGCCGGCCCTTCGGCACGAGTGATTGTAATCTTTTTAATCGGCATCATCGTTATATCGGTCCTCATCATTGTTATCAGGGTAAAATCTGGAATGTGTCCAGCATTTATCGCACAAGAATTCTTCGTAGGTTGCATCTTCGGGCAGTTCTGGTATTGGGAGACCACACCGTATGCAACGTGACTGATTCGGGTAGGCCATGCCACATTTCCTCATCAGTCTTTCCGTATTCGAAACCGGGACGCGGTCTCCAGTTCATCGAACGGCATGCGTTTCGGCAGCTCAAGTTCTTTGACATGGTCTTCGGCGGTCTTGCCCATCTGGGCGTCGTTCACGCCGTGGACGCAGAGCAGGAACCGGGAATTCAGGGGGGAGTTTTGGGGCACGACCTGGACCTCGTTGAAGAGCCGGGAACGTCGGGCAATGTCCGCGCACATCGCGGCGTTCGCTTCACTGGAATAGGTGTCGAAGATGTAAAACGTTTTCCCATCGAATACGATGGATTGCAGTGGTTGTGTCATGGTCGGAAAAAAAGTTAGGCGGGAATCTCGGGTAAGATGTCCCGATAGAGAGTTTCGTCAAACGGTTCCACGGTAATGGTCAGGTCGCGGTCAATCCGGACCGTCCGGTCGATCGGGATGCTGTCGGCATTCTCCCGCACCAGGAGGGAGAGCCCGATCGGGGTCTCGGTGATATCGATCTGGATGGTGCTGTCACTGGTGGCGACCGCCACCCCGTTTCGGGCCAGCGGCATCATTCGCAGGGATGGAATCAATTGCAATCCTCCTCCCAGTCGTGCAGGCCGAGGATATCGGGGATCTGGACAAGTCGGTTGAGGTTGTCCACGATCCGGTCACCATCCACCAGATACTCATCAGCCGCCATCAATCCTCCTCCTCGTCGAACAGGTCGTCAAGGAACAGGTTGTCGTCATCAAGGAACAGGTTGTCGTCATCAAGGAACAGGTTGTCGTCATCGGTTCGTGCCGGGGCGGGATGGGTCATCTTCTCAACATTGGTTACAATTCTGTCGCAGTCTACAAGAAATCGTCTCATGGTTCGTCCTCCGAGAGGTCGTGCGGTTCGTCGTCGGTACCAGGGGTGCAGATCTCGCTGATGTTGGCATAAAGCCGTAAAAAATTTGCCGTATACGGGGTCATGGAGAAACCTCACGTGGGGTGATAACACTATCGGGTGCGGGAAGCGGCTACATACAACTCACCTCATCATGTTTGTGTTCAGGTTGGTGCCGTCCGGCGGACAGATATCGGACTGCCGCAGGACCGTGACATACCAGACCTCGGCGAACTTCTCACAGAACCGGGCGTACTCATCATCCGTTTCACAGACGACGATGATCGACTCTTCCCCGTTCGGTTCGCCGCTATCGCGTTCCTCAACGATGGACGAGTCGACCAGTTGCGGCGCACACGTGGATACCGTGTATTCGCGTTCGTCGGACGGGTCCTGCTCCCACATCTCAACGAAGAACGCGATATCGTCCTCGCTTTTCAGGTCCAGTTCATACGTTTCTTTGCGTTTCACGTCGTAGTAGAAGGTTGTAAACACTTTTGCCATGGGATCACCGGGTGGTAGGATGCGCGTTTTTATCAATCTTTTGCAATACCAACTGTCTTACATCATTCCCCTCCCGGGCCGGCATTGAAGACCTCACCGGCATACACCGACTCGATGCGTTTCCATCGGGCCGGGTAGCGGCGCATGAGCCGGTCGACCTCGACGTCCGTCAGTTCTCCATCCTCCCGCAGAAACGCCTCCAGAGTGTCCGAGACGCAGGGGGCCGCGGCATCCATATCCCAGAGGACTATCTTGCCGTCCGGCTCCAGCCCCAGGATCTCGTTGTCGTCGGGCATCACGCTGATCTCCGGGTCGATGGCGACCACAGTATCATGGTCCACCGTTTCGTAATGGAGCCAGCCATGCTTCAGACTGATCCGTTCCGGGATATACGATAGCGCTTCAAAGACGGGACATAAATCGCCGACCAGTGCGACGCATTCCGCTCCATCCTCGGTCTGCACAAACTCGATCATGGCTTCCCGGATCGCTATGATCAGGTCGTCGCCCGTGAGATGGTCGGCGGCCAGCACGGTATCGATCGATACCGGTTCGCCGTCGAACCCGATACTCACCAGGGTCATCTTCTTCACGATGTCACCTCATCTGTCATACAATTTGCTTTTATGGTTTGGTACCGTTTGTCTTCATTTCCCCACCGCTCTTTCAAGAGTTCATTCACCACGAGGTTGTCCTGCGTATAGCAGTTGAGACAGGTGGCACACGACCCAATGCAGTTGATCGATATGTCGTGATTCTGGATATAATCGACGGTATAGACATTGAACACTCCGTTAAACCCGTCGGGGATGCGGGCGGCAAGGTCGGCGGTCGGGTTGATCGGAACCGTCGAGTAGATCAACCGCAGGTTCTCCGGCACCAGATCGAGGAGAGGCGTAACAATGTCCAGTCGTTTAGTCCACATCGTCGCCTTGATATCTGGGAAGAGCCGGGCGATGGTGCAGAAGTTTTTGAACGTCATTTCGTTGATCAACTCGCCGTAGGCGAGGAACCGAACATACTGCCCGGCTTTGAACGCGTTCTTCTTGAAATCGTCCCGAGTCACTTCCCGGGTCGAGAGGATCTTGCTGTTCTGGGTGTAGGGAGGGATCACATTCTTCCGGAACGTGCTGGCATACCGACGGGCGTAACAGACACTACATGTGGTATGGTTCACGTTTGCCACGGTATTACAGAAGTCGTTCGTCAACGGGTTCAATGAGATTGCTGAAATGCGGGCCATCTTGCCCGACAGGTTATTACTGACACAGATGTCGTCTGCCATACAAAATCACCTAAAATAAGAGAAGGAAATTGCGAGACGGTTTTTTGGATAATAAGAGTTAGGTTTCGTCCACTTCTTCAACCTCATACGTGAGAGAATACTCGTCCATGCTCAGTTCTCCTGTGTTAGCCGCTTCGGCGACAGCATTTTCGATATTTTCCTTCACATTTTCGTTGAGATAATCGAGTAACTCATCAACGTTCTCGTCGTCACCCAGCCGCCGGGGAATCTCGACGTTTCGCAACGTGACATATCCTTCGTACTTGACTTCTACGGAGAGCCGGATATCAGCGGTGATCATCTCCTCGTCCTCAAGCGTGGCGCAGGCATCCTCGATGAACGTGGCCAGTCCTTCCACATACCCCTTCTCGATGAGCGGGGTCGGGTCCCGCAGCATATCACTGATCGGAAACCCGTTATGATTGCCTTTTGCCACGAATGCAAGACTGTAGGTCTCGACCCCGTGGATCAGGCTGATCTCGTGCCACACCACCGAGAGGGTGGTGGGAATCCGGTAGGCCAGAAGTTCGGTGACCTGTTTCACCCACACATCGACCGCGTTCGCGTCGATCCCGGTGACGACGAAACTCCGGCCGATATCAACGTTCGGCACGGTCGTCAACTCGGTCTTGTAGCGGTCGCAATACTCCGGTAAGGAGTAGGTCTTCACTTCAACATTCAGCGCCAATAGTTTTGCGGCGCCGTTCAGAAACTCGGTTACATCTTTGGTCATGGTTTATTCCTCGTTGCTATCAATAGTGGTTTCGGATTAACAGTTTGTCGGGGTTTCAAAGGCAACCGAATCAACACAGCACCCATACATCTCTAATGCGTTATACAGGGTCAGGTTGATGGCCTCTGTGCACGCTTCCTCGTCATCTTCCGAAATGGTCTCCGGGACAGTAACCCGGATCACAATAGTCTGGCTCATTTTCCTCCCTCCTCGACATCAATCACATTTTCACAATCCCAACAGGCATCAGACGACCGGTTCAGGATCCCAAGCACATGATCAGCCGCATCGTCTTCGTCTTTCGCTTCCACTACAAATGTCTGCTCTACGGTTACTTCAAATAACGGCATTATGTTGTCTCCTGATCATTTGAACCGATAGTGATCGTGACCGGGACGGCATAGGCCCACCCCCCTTCCTCGTTCGTCGGGGCTCCCGGTGCGCTGGTCATGGTGACGGTCTCGCACACCAATCTCTCTTGTAGGTCAATGAGAATATCGGTTTGAACCGACAGCGAAAGCGTGGGTCGCTGCATCATAACCATCACGTTGAACACGATAGATGTGTCGTTCACCTGATGGCTGGTTGAATACGTACATGATTGGTCAATATGTCGTCGAAACGTTTTCATAATCGTCTGATGGTACAATGCACTATTCTCATCTCGGTTGACCCGGTTCTCAAACCCGGCCATATCAAACGCATGTAGGTCGAAGAGCGAAACCGCGTGGATCATCTGGCAGTTGTAATAAATCCCCTGCCCATCGGTCGGTGTCGGTGAATAGTATCGATTCCAGGACGGGCTTCTCTGAAATCCGCGGTAGATCTCCAGCATATTGGTATCCAGATTGATCACATACCCCCATTCGCAGTAGAGACTGTCCTGCAAAAACGCTTTGCCATCGATCATGTAGCGCAACCCGTCTCGATACACTACCAGATTGCCCTGGGCGTCATGCAGCGCCTCATACCAATCGACTGCTTCGTATTTGACGTTGTGTAGATAATTCCGACATTCCGCGATCTGATCCTGGGTAGGAGTTGCGCGTTCGTCGACCATGACAATCCGGTCGAAGATGGTGTGTAACTGGTCGACCGGGGTCTCCAGCAGAAAGGTCTTGACGATCTCACCCAATCCAGCCGGGTAACTGTCAAAATGGTTGTAGGTGATCTTGTCAACCCCATCCCGATGGAACCCGACCACGCCACGCGTTCCCATGGTTATACCTCCTGTGCATCTTCGAGCATCCACGCCTCCAGTTGCCGGTAGATCTTATCCACCAGATAGAGCATCCAGAGATCGTCGAACTCTTCTGTCGGGCTGTCGCCCGGGGACATTCCACCGGCAAACAAGTACCTCCGTTTGCAAAGATGGAGCGTGGTGGTTGTGCGATAATGTTCCATATCTGCATACACGGAAAAGACGCGCCGGAGACGCTGTTGAACCTCGGCCACGACCTCCTCATTCGTGTCGTAATCGTCCACCCCGGCATTGTCCGCATATTCGTTGATATTCTCAAACGTCAGTGCGTCAATCGTTGCCTCGATCGTCGCACGACGGTCGTCCGTCAAAACCGGATATGGTATGTAAGATAATAGAAATTCTGCGCCCATGTTATCGCTCCTTACGAATAGTCACTCGATGTCTTCGATTTCGAGAGTGTTATAATCAATATCAAGATCAGATAGTGAAACGGATATTTCACTGATCGTTTCCATAATCTGATCACGATACGTTTCCAGAAGATACTCCCGGATTCTATGCGGATTGTTGCCATGAACAATGGCTTCCGGGATTTCAATATTATCGAGAACGATATCTTCAGACATGTGATGTCCACCACATATATCAAACGTTATGGAAATAGTCACCGTAGTGGATGCTTCTTCTATCTCGATCCCGCCCATGTTATCGTTCCTCAATGATCAGGTGTGCCGCCGTCCCAATCAGCCGGGTCAGCCGGTCCATGTCTTCGTGGCTGAACATGCACCGGCCGGCGTTCGTGTACAGGTTGTACTGGATGCTGTTCAACGT
>Ga0172381_10004947_pt1 | contig 13642 bp, 28 predicted proteins | sample Leawel6488metaG_FD_119754 | JGI IMG/M metagenome (GOLD analysis project Ga0172381, IMG submission 119754) | Leachate microbial communities from a municipal landfill in Southern Ontario, Canada - Leachate well 64-88 metaG | ecosystem: Engineered > Solid waste > Landfill > Unclassified | place... | reverse complement strand
CCATATTCTTCTTTGTATAAATCCTTCTGGTAGAACGTTTTTTATTTGAACAAGCTGTGCTCCTTCTTCAATCAGCGTATTAATAAAATCAACCATAAATATAGGAATATTTTCCTCAAAATTTTCTTGAGAAAGTGGTTTTTTCTTTAATGTATGAATCGTTGATTCCGATTGTTTCGTAGTCCCAGATCTATAAGTATCCGCTTCTTGCCAATAATATCTAGGTGCAGAAATATCCCACCACGTCATAATCATTTCAAGGAATTTATTCTCTCCAGGAATACCAAAGGCATATTTCGGCATTACTTCCTTTGCTCTTTCAATTGCCGTATTATAAGATAAAGAAAATCCAAGCGCAGCAGAATTATAACCATGTTCTTCTAAAACTTTAACTTTCAATATTAATCCTCCACCTTAATTCCAATTTCATCCAAAAAATTATCTGTTGTATCATATTCTCCATTGTAAATAAAATCAAAAGTATAATCATCTTCGCCAGTAATTTCGACAGCGTCACGATACAAATTATCAATTTCCATTTGTAACATAGACGCTCTATTTAATAAATATTCTAAATAATATTTATTTTCTTTAGAAATGGTTTCATTCATAAATTGTTTGTTTTTAAAACCTCCTTATTTATTTACATGAAATGTGAATTTTATTATGTTTTAATTATTATGAAACGAGTATTAAAATTAATTTCTTGCAATACTTGCATTTGCCCACATAGAACACTCCTCAAGTTTTGTTATCGCTAATGATAATTCCCTACTATCTGGACATAACTCATCTAAAAGCAATGCAAATTCTAATGCGGTATTCCTAATTTTTTCATATTTTTCTGGTTGCCCAGTAATTGGGCGATGATAGGTAAAACGATTCTCTAAGTCTTCTTTATTCATATTCTTCTTCCAATTGATTAATTACAAGTTCTATTCCCAAAGGCTCAATTAGCAAAATAATTTAAATCATATTGATTAAATCTTTTGTTCATTTATATTCTCTTGTGAGGCTGGAATCATACCATAAAGAAATTCAATCAAATCAATATCTAAAATTTTATTAGCATAAGTATCTCTGACATCTAATGACTGATTCACATCAAGATTTCCTGTAACCAATAATGTTCTCCCATATTTATCACTTTCATACACGATTCCAATAACAACATGACCATTGGTTAAATAATATTTTGGTTTATTCATTTTTTCCTTTTATATATTTATTATTCTTGCTTACTCTATACAAGTTATCTTTTACTATTTTAGATAGGAAGATAAAGCCCCAGCATAGGAGTATTACTTAAGACACAGTCGTCAAATTATAAATATAATAAAATATGCATTTTATTTCCAAATTTCAAACCATTTTCTTTCTAAATGTCTTTTCAACTTTTCTTCTTTTTCTTTCATTTCTTGTTCTTCTTTCTTTTTAGCATAATATATTTGTAAATCCATAAAATCATCCCATTTTTCTTTATCAAGATTTTGAGCCATATGTCCTAAAACAGTAAATTTATCCATTTTATTTTAAATCCTTTGGATAATTAAAATCTAAATAAATTGCATCACAATCATCTGTTTCAATATTAAATAGATTCAAAAATTTATCCCACAATTTTCTAATAAAATTTTTCTTTTTATTATAGCTCAACACGGCATGATCAATTGTCCCCCAGCTTTCGTTAGATTTTGGAAAAATAATTTTGTCACTATCGGTCATTTTATATGTTTCTCCTTTTTATTTTTTTATATAAAAATGTATATATTAACTAATATTTATCCATATATAATCTCTATGTTTCTTACTTATAATATAATCAAAATTACAGTATTCGTTATCTTGTAAATCATCTTCTGGAATATCTTCTATAATGAAACAACGTGCAATATTAGAATTATATTTTAGATATTCGTCTTTTCCTTGTAAATCTATAATGTTTATCTTTGTCCATTGGTCATTAGAACAATCACACATAACACAATTTGGATAAGTTTTACATTTTTTTCTTGTAAGATTAACCGTTTCGGCATTCTCTTTGAAAATTTTAAAAATATTTAATTCCCAAGCACCTCCTGTCGAAATCATAAATTTGTCATTGAATATATAAGAATTATTATTGTTTATTGTTGGTGCTTCTTTGGCTATATTTAATCTAAATCCCATGTTGACTCATCCTTTTCCTAAAAAATATTTACACAAACCATAAAAATTAACATGTACTCTCCATTTTCAAAAAAACATTTGTTTCTATTTTATTTTCCTCATAAAATAATCATTTCATTATAAAATTCTATCGTCTTTTTCATGATCGCTATCGCCCACAAAGGGAATATGAACGGGAATGTGAAAATCAAAATCATCTGGCATTGGTAATTGATTGGTGTTCCAATTCTTGTCGTCAAATGGTTGAGGATCTTCGGTTATCCAAACATCATCCAAAGCTCCACAAATAAAATCTTTTACTTTATCATCTACAATATAATCATCAACATCATCATCAAAAACATAATCTTTTGATTCTTCTTCATATTGATATTCATCATCTTCTTTTGCCAAAACAATTTTTCCCTCTTCTAAAACTGGAGATTCCAAACTCTTCAAACACCATCCAATATATTCTTTTAAATCTTCAATGGTTTCACAAGCCAAATCAACAGGATCTAAAGTGTAATATAGAATTTCTCCATCATTATTATAAAAAACCTCATGAACGGAATATTGTTCATCGCCATTATCGAAAACTTTTTTGATAACCCTATGATTCCAATGGCTCATTTTGTCTCCTTAAACTTACATAAATGTATTATTTTATTGTAAAATATATTCAAATCCATAAAGAAGATTTTTACGAGATATTGTGCTTTTATCCCCATTATCATCTATTAAAACAATATCGCTTACATAAACCTTTTCATTATATTCATTGATTATATAGTATCTTTCTCTTTTTGTTTCATACAAATTTTTATCTATAACTCCTTCACATTCATTGAAGTTATATGTTTCCCATGTCGTTTCTACATCATATCCATCACAATATGAACGATCATAAGAACATTTATAAACCTTGCCACTTTTAATATTTTTTGCCATAAATATATTTGGCAATTGACATGGAAATAGTTCTCTGTGTATTTCTTCAACGATTGACCAGTTGTCAATTGGACAATTCAAATTGTCATCATATTCATTCAACGATATAAATTGATTAGTCCCATCCCTAAACCTAAAAACCATCGATTCGCCAATCAATTCTGATGTGCAGAATTGACCATCTTTCATTTTTAATTTCATTCCATTTTTTATTTCTTTTTTATTCATACCCATTCCTTAAAACTTAATAAAAGTCTAATTTCATGTAATTATCCTTTGACGCTTGCCAAAGGTTTCAATGAAACTTTAATTTTTACCAAATCTTTTTGATTCTCCATAACTTCGTCAATATTTTTATAGGCTCCTGGAGCCTCATCAAGATTTGATGTATTTCTTAATCCATGAACGATACCAATCATTTTTTCTTGCTCCTCGGCAAGATTCAAAGTTCGCTCTGCTTCTTTACGCCCCATTTTTCTACCAGCCCCATGAGAGCAGGACTCGAAGCTTTCTGGATTTCCAAGACCCTCTGTAATATAGCTTGATGTTCCCATTGATCCTGGAATGATGCCTGTAAGCCCAACAGAAGCTTTTGTAGCGCCTTTACGATGAACTAACACATCTTTGCCATAATGATTTTCAAATGCAGCATAGTTATGATGAATGTCAATTGATTCCATTTTGGAGCATGGTACAACCGAATCTAAACAATCAAAAACATTTTTCATCATAAGATTTCTATTAGCTTTAGCAAAGTCTAAACAATATTTCATTGCTTGAAAATATTCTTTTCCTTCTTTTGATTCAATGGGTAAGAACGCCAAATCCTTATCTGGAATATTTGAAAACCAAGTTTCACATAATTTTTGTGCCATCTTGTGATAAACGTTAGCGGTTTTGAGTCCAAAATTTCTACTTCCAGAATGAATCATAATCCAAATGTGATCATCAGATCCCTTCTGAATTTCAATAAAATGATTACCTCCACCCAAAGTCCCTAATTGTTTTTTGGAAGACATTATTTGCTCTTGAATAATGGGAATGTCTGGAGCTTGATCAAAACCAGACCAAATCTGATTTTCTTCTTGATGATTAAATCCTACTGGAACAACCTCTCTAATTTTTCCCATAATGGTTTTTAATTCTTCAGTTGAAATATCAGTCAATGATGTTTGCAGTGCATTCATTCCACAATTTCCAGTAATAGAAATTTTATTATTTCTTCTAATTATAAAATATCCATCAGGAACGGTAAAACAATATTTTTTATTATCTAAAGAATTTACTTTTTCTGGGTGTTTATTAATTCCCACAATTGAATTTTTTGTTGGAACTACAAAATAAATGTCCTTATATTTTTTTGATTTTGATACGTAAATTCCGGCTCGTATTCCTGTGGCGCTAAAGGCAAATTGAATAGCATCTGCATTTTCTTTGATGGAAGAAGAGAAAAAATTTCTATATCCAGAATGCCCATCCCACAATAGGCTTTCTTCACACGCAACTTTCAATTGATTGAAATTTGCCTTCCACAAAAATGAAAGAGATTTTTTGAATTTAGTGTCAAGATAAAATTCTATATAATTGGTTCCATCCTTGGCAAAATAATTTTTAAAAGAAATGTTTAATGAACCAAGAATGTCTATAAGCCTGTTTACTTTTCTTTCTTTCTTCAAATGAAATGAGATTCGATTGCCCATTTTTGTTTCTTTTCTTATGTATCCGTCTGCACTTAAAGCAACCAATAATCGAATTTCGTTATCGGTATAATTTACTCCTTCTTGTAAAATATTAAAACAACACTTTACTCCATAAAATCCCTTCTCAAGACTTTTTTCTGAAATTTCCAATGGAGAATAATCTTTTATTTTATATCCCCTATTCTTGTATCCCTGCCAAACTATCATTTTGTGTTCCTCGCTTAACATTTGATCAAGTCCTTTTGAATTTTCAAAATGATAGAATGTGTCGCAACCCTTAACAATATAATTAATTGGGTTAACAAAAGATGCAATCTCATTATTTTTGTTATATTGAAGAACCCTATCTCCTTCAACATATTCGTTCATTTTTTTCCATCCAGATTCAGACAAAAATTCAGTATCTTTATCAAGACATCCAATATCCACACCGACTGCATTTGGAACTATAACTCCATTAGTAGCCATAACGCCACCAATTGGCATACCATAGCCGGAATGACTATCTGGCATAATTGAAATCCATTTATAGGCAAATGGAAGATTTGCAAGGTTTTTCGCCTGTTGAAGCGCACCATCTTCAATATCATCTAACCACATTTTAATTGGCAATTTTTCTGTACTAATAACCTTCAAAATAATCTCCTTATCAAAAACTAATAAACTTATTTTATGTAAAAGTGGGGACGGAAGGATTCGAACCTCCATAATCATCAGATTCAGATGGCGGGTGTACAGTCCGTCGGATCGCCTCACCAATAGCGTTAAGCGTCCCCTTATATAGTAAAAATGTTGGGTCAGGATTCTTACCTGATATTGTCGTAGAGCCTCACCTACGATCCTTCGGAGTTTGATACATTCTTCTCTGAATCTTAGCATATTTTTCGAGTGTGTTCACACCACACCGCCCAACAATTCTATTAATGATCTTCCTTATAATCATACGCGCCATAAGTTATTCCACCGCCACACATATAATCCTGTACTTTTTCTTTTTCATTTGTAAATGTTCGTAATGAAGCTCCGCACCAAGGACAATATAAAAATGGTTTTATATTATATGTAAACCCATGAACATTGGCAATATCAAGTGCGCCATCTATCTTGGAAACATTTTCTATCCAATATCTACAATTGCATTTTACCACATTTTCCTCCACTTACATAAAAGCAAGATTTCATGTATTGATTTATTTCAAAAAGTTTTTCATTCTACTTACTTGGCCGCCATTTGATTACCTTTCCTTCAACCCCCTCCCAACAATTACAATCTACGCAATAAAATATTGAGTTTAATCCCGGTTTATTTTTATATATTGTTCCGTCATTCAACATAACATCACATTCAATAGAAACTCTCTTATATATTGGGGAATCAACCGGCGGAATATATTCTGGGTAGTTATGCCACCCTTCTAATTCATCAATTTTATTTTGTAATTCTTTCAATTTATTTTTAAGAGATTCAATCGTTTCTTCTTCGCGTTGCCAAATAAGCACTCCAGAAAATTTTAGTACGTCCGGTTCCACAAGGGGTTTATAAATTTGCATTATGTCAAGATCAGAATGTGCAACATTTAATAAATTATTTTTATAATTCGATAATAAATTATACCCTTCCTTGCCAATCAATTTATTTTCATTATCTGCAAAATAATTATTAAAAACTATGAAAGTGTCGCCTTTTCTATTTTTTACAATCATTCCCGATTTTAAATCCGCTTTCGTAAATTGTTCTTCCATTTTACTCTCCTTATAATTCAAACATAATAGGCCAATTTTTCAATTTATAATTTACATCTAAAACGCTAGCATTGATAAAACTCACATTATCTACGCGTTTTGCTCCAAAATTTTCATGAATATGCCCAAATATGCTATATCTTAAATTGTGTAAATCTGCAATTCTATTGAACAATGACATACTTCCTGCATTTACCCCACTAATAGTTTCATCTAATATACCATATAATGGCGTATGTGTCAATAGCATATCGGTATTTGTAGGAATATTTTTATAAATTTCAAATAGTTCGTTTTCATTTCCCATAAATGACCAATCCATAAATTGAACTGAATATGGAGATCCCCAAATGTTTATTCCATCTATATTGATAGATTCATTTATTAAAAATTTAATATTATCATATTTTCTAGACTCTTCTAGTGTATAATCATAATTAGAATCATGGTTTCCAAAAGTGCAAATTTTATGCTTATAAGGTAATAATGAAATCCATTGGACAAAATCAACACCATCGTCAAATCCATTTCGTTGTAAATCTCCTGCAAATAATAAAACATCAGCGGGATTATTTAAAAACCATTTAGTCAAATATTTGCTATTATGTTGACCATGTGTATCTGAAAATGCCACAAATTTCAATATGAATCTCCTTTATTTCTTGAGCAACCATTGGGAATTGAACCCAAATTAAAGAATTAGAAGTTCTTTGTACTATCCTTTGTACGATGGTCGCATATTTAGAACGACGAGACTTTTTAAATTAATTATCCGCGAATAACTTTTACGCTAGGCTTCACAGGCTCTTTGAAAGAAATTTCTAATGTTAAAAACCCATTTTTTACATTAGTCTTAACTTGTTCCATTGGCCTACTAACTAAAAAATTCATTCCAACACTAAATTCTTGTCCAAACAACTCATCTTTAGTTGAGCCTTTTATGCAAATCATTTCCCTATTGTTTTCTGCCGATTTAACATCAACAGTCAAATCTTTTTCATCAACTCCTAATGCGTTGAATAAGACGAACATCCTTCCGTCTTTTTCAAAACTATACCACCCTTCTCTTTCGAGCATAGGTCTGCTAAAACGATAGGAACGCAACTCTGGAAAAATAAAATCAAAATACATACTTGTAAACCTCCTAAAATAAAATAAAATAAATAAATATGGTCTCGTCGTTCTATAGGTCTGCGAAGAGGGAGTCGAACCCACATACACCAGTTACTCATTTAACGACCGCATATAAGACGGGTGAGATATTCGCAGATGTTTTTATTTTTTAATCCAAAATCCAATAGGTGGAATTTCTATTCCAAGTAAAACACATCTCTTTTTTATTGCCCTATCAGAAACAGAAAATATTTTTGCCACCTCTGTCATGGGCATCGACCAAACTAAATTATTCAATTCGTCCACAGAAGGATCGAATTTTCTTCTTGATTGGCAGCTACACTTTGAACATAAATTTTCTTCCTTTTTCTCTGTATATTTTGGTAAAAGAATACCACATTTTTTACAAAACACATCTTCTTTTATATTTCCACGTAGTGAATTTTCCAAAACTGAATGTTCCGATTTTCCTAAAACTATTAAATTTTCAGGATCATTATTTGTTTTATTCCCATCGATATGATGAACCAACTCACATTCAGATAGCCATCTCCCATATTTTATCGAGGCAACATGCCTATGATAATATATCCAACGAGAACTATTTGATAATGGATGTTCTGAATCACAAAAATACTGATATCCATTTATCAAACTATTAGAAATTTTTACATCCTTTTCGTACAATATAAAACCTCCATTTATATAAAATGTTGTTCTTTCCATTGGTTTTACGGATTTTATTCCAACCTTGACAAGAGGAACAAACGACCGAATGGAACGGCTATGCAAACAAGGATGTCAACCCTCACACATACTTTTCTAAACCAAGAACAACATAGCCAACAAATTATTTATATAGCCCAGATAAGTCGGCAAACTGTGCTTTTTGATGTCATTTTATGAGAATCGAACTCACTCCACGGTTGTCAAAACTACTTTCGGGTAATTGAATTGTACTTTTCCAAAATTTACCAATTTCGCCCAACCGTATATACAGCCAAATATACGGAAATGACACCAAGAGAGGCCAGCGAGACTTGAACTCGCAACATTTAACTTGGAAGGCTAACGTTCTACCAATTGAACTATGACCTCTGATTTTATTAATTTATCCAATATTCAAATTGTCCTTAATCTTCTATAATATTACCACACATTTTTATTTTTGTCAAGGTATTAAATGATTTTCTATAGCAATATCATCCATTAATTTTTTTACATTATCTGCCTCATTCCAACTTTGCATACCTAAAATCTTCCATACTTCAAACCCATTGCTTCGTAATTTAATAATTTGATCTTCGGATAAAATAAAAGCAAATCCAAACTTTTTATTATTAGAAAAAAAAGGAACAGAATATGTTTCTTTATATGGAATTTTATACTCTAATTTTTTTACATTCATTCCATTCAAAATCCAATTCCCCAAACAATCTTCTTCATGAACAAATGGGACTTCTATATCTTCAAAAATTCCTCTTAATTTTATGGAATAGAAAGATTCTTTTTCATAATGATTATTAATGGAATAATATTTTGTTTTTAATTTATATAATAAATATTTACAATAATTTTTTATTGTGCGAAACATTTCTAATAATTTCATTCAAATCCCTTTTACATAAAATATACTTTTTATTATGGATTAATAAGAATTGTTGATCTTGAACCAGAAACAAACTGCATAACAGGATAAATATATTGTTCGTATTCTCCGCACAAACCAATTGTTTCATCACCTGATAAACTAAAAACTACCTCTCCATTCTTAGATATATTTCTTTTTCTGATAATAAGAGGATTCTTATTTATATTTTTTACAGAATACAAATCCCAAACAAATACTATTCCATTTTCTATGGCAGATCCATCTTTTTGAATTAGTTTAAATTCAAGTTTTGTTTCTTTCCCGGAATCAATTACAAAAACATCTTCCATTACATTATCCTTTTATGTCAATTTTTGTTTCTTAGTTTTTACAGACATTGTATTATTTGGATCAGATTTATTTAACTCTACTTGAGTTGCAAATACTAATTCATTGAAAGTTGTATATTCTTTTCCATCTAATATCCAAACACGTTTACCACTTTGATTAGTAATTCTTTTTGCGTTTGGAAACAATTTCTTTTTACTAACATTTCTACCGCCATTTCTTTTTGACATTTTTTATATCTCCTTATATAAATTTATAACAAAATAATATTTTTTAGATTAAAAATCATCAAAAAAATCTTCACCCAAATAATCAACTAAATATTGCTGAAGAGAATTTAATGAATTAGCAGCTTGCTTCCATAAAAGACTTAGTTTTTCGTCTTCGATAGATTCATATCCCAAATAGTCTTGAACCGCATATCCCAATCCCTCAATTCCAACAATATTTCCTACTTCTTCAACACTTTTTTTCATTCTATTAATCTCCTTTTTATTTTACATAAAATAGTACTTTTATATGAAATTTTATAATGGCATAGTAATTGTTTTTATTTCGGCAGGTATGCAAAATAAATCAACAGGTTTCCCATAAATTACTTTTATTAATTTGGCTCTATTTGTGCTTTCAAACATTGAGATTTCTATCGTTCTTTTATTTACGAGATCACTATCAAACCATTCTTCTATACATGCCTTTTTATCTTGTTCATATATAATAAAATATCTTTCACAATTATTATTTTCCATTTTTTTCCTTTTTTATTATTTCCTAATGAAACGTGCATTTTATTGCGGAAAACACTTCGGATGTTCTCCAACAAAATCGTCTAGGATAACAAAGTCATGTTTAGTAGCATATCCCATATAACCATATTTATCATCCGTTTCTCTTGTTGTTTTATCTCCATAATGTGTCGCTATGCCGTTAGAAAATCTATGGGCATATCTTTTCCCATTTATATTATACCAAGAACACTCTATTTGACCATCTTCATAAATAGTTCGTACAAAAACTTTTTTCATTCTATCTCCTTTTTATTCACATAAAAGCCGTATTTCATGGGGTTATCTCTAATCTTTTATCTGCAATATCACAATAATCTTGTGAAGTATCAAAGCCGATAAAATTTCTATTATTTAATTTTGCCATGGCAGCCACTGTTCCGCTTCCCATAAAAGGGTCAAGAACGGTCATTCCCTCTGTCGTAAAACATTTTATAAAATCTTCTGCCAATTTGTCAGGGAATGTCGCCGGATGCTGTAGTTTTATTTTTCCAATTTCGCTTGATTTTGGTGTTTCTCTACTAGAGTTCTTGTAATGAATTACAGTTCCTTGATCTTTCATATCTGGTAAATAATAAGTTTTAGATTTATCATAAATTGTAGAGCCATCTGTATTCCTATTCCCCAATCCCTTTTTAACTTTTCCAAACTCCGGTTTTGTTTCTTCTTTCATGTGATCTTTATTAAAATATTGTGGTCTTTTACCCTTAATAAAAATTGGAATAAATTCATGATCAACTCTAAATCTTTTAGACCACCATGCTCCAGGTGTTCCACTTCTATAATAAATGCATGTTTCAAACAAATCCAAATCAGTATTAGTGTCCCAATCAATAATTGTCCTAAATGATGTACCTGATTTCCTACCATCTTCAGTTCCGTCTTGTATAACCATAACGCAAATTCCACCATCTTTTAAAATTCTAGATATTTCAACACCTACATTATGTAAATCCAATAAAAATCCAGAATAATCTCTAATTTTATCATAAGGAGGTGAAGTAATAACCAAATCTATACTATTATCTTCAATTTTTTTCATCCCTAGAATATTATCCATGCAGTAAATTTTATTTAATTCCAGCATTTTTCTCCTATATCAAATATATACTTATCTCGGCCTATTTACCCCATGAAAGGGATATTTTATGGGGTTAAAATATAACATCATCTTCATTCAAATTTTTATCAATGTTTTCTCTAAAATATTTGATAAAAACTTTCCTAAGTTCAGTTCTCATCTCCTAATCTTTAAATGGGTGTAGAGGAAATTTTCTGTCGCCAATATTCCAGATTTCTTCTGGAATTTGATCTGAAATATCATAATCTTTTCCATCCAAATTAAATTTCAATGTTTTATGAAAAGCGCTCATTTTTATATTAATTTGAGTTGTCATTTTTTATAAAATCCTATCATCATGTTCGTGGTCGCTATCACCTACAAAATTATCACTATCTAGTTTATCACAATCATCACACAATGTCAAGATCCAACCTCTATCCAATCTTACTTTACCAACTGCACCACACTGTTCGCAAATTTTAGAAGATTCTTCTTCATAATAATCAATCAAATCAAAATACCATTCAGGCGCACTAGAAACATAAAATCTCAAAGTTCCAAATTTTTCCTTTACTTGCATTACGTTAGTATGCTTAGGTTTAGCATCATAAAGATTATTTATAAATTTCGACCACCCTTTACCAACAGAGTGCAATGCCGTTTCTCTTTTTAATCCACCGCCATACCATACGTTTTCAGGGCAACGGACATGCTTTAGCCACATTTGAAATCTTGAGAATAATAGTTTATACCATGGTGGCATTTTGAACGGATTAGTACTTGATGTCATTTTATTACCTCATTCCCAAAGCATCTTCAATACAATATGTATAGTAGTCATCCCAATTTCCACTAGGAAGTTGGTCGTCTAAACAAACTTTGTCTCGCAACAGATTCCTCATTTTCATCCCCCAACTAAAGTGATAGGGTGCTATCCAATGAACAGGGTTTTCTCTTATTGTTTGTTTAATATTTTCTTTATCTTCTTCTCGTAATGCGTCATTAATTACAATCTTTGCTTTAATTTTAATTCCTTCAAGCAACTCTACATATCGTTCTTCGTGGAATAAGACAAATTCTCTATCGGTCATTATATAATTCGGGTTATCAAATTTATTCATATTCCATATCTCCATCAATCATCTCCAACCATATCTCACCATATTCATATGCATCAGAGAAAAAATTATCAATTAATTCTTCAATATGCGATCCTCTGTTTTCGTCTGTACCAAATTCCCAAAATCTATCCTTAAAATATTCAACCATTCTTTTTGTGTCTACGATTTTGTAATAAAGATCAGGACGATTTTCTTGTGCGAAAACAAGTAAGCCAATTGGTATATTAATATAGATATTCTTATCATCATTTGTAATTGTAATTTTACTATCTTCACTCATCTTCCATCTCCTTTTTAATTTGCTTAAAAATATCAGAATCATAAATCAACAGCATAACAGAAACTTTATTATTCAAAGCAGTTTCTGATATTGTTTTATTATCAACGGCCATAGTAATACTACCCCAACCATCTTTACCAAAATTGGCATCTATAATATTGGTGTCGCCTGAGTATGCTTTGATAGACATATCATTTCTATCGCACATTTTACTTAAGACAAGAAAGTTATCAATTGTTTTCATATTATATTTCTTTCAATTCATTTATATTATCAAGATACTCAAACCAAATCCATTTTAGTTTTTCTCTAAATTCTAATTTACGATCACACCATTTAAAATGATAAAATAAATTAAATTTATAAAATTGATGGCACATTTTGTCTAGCATATATGGAGTTGGCAATATTCCAAAATCAACATTATTATAAAATAATTTTATTTTGAAAATTTTGTAAATAAAATCAATTAATTTTTTCTTCATATTATTTTCTTTCTTATTAAATAATTTAAACAAAATAAATATACTTTTTGGAAGATGTTAAATTCTATTCCATAAGCATCTTCAAATGATTTCCATGGTTTACGATTATATGCCTTATAATATTCTGTTATTTTATCTTCTCGTAAAATGGGCATCGCATATTTCTCCATTCATCTGCAATTTTGTCAAAAGCTTCGTGCGCTTTAGCAATTAGCATTGTGATTTTCTTATATTTATTTTCTTTGTAAATATCGTCACTTGCTTTATCTGCTCTTTCATATATTGACTGGCGTAATTGCCCTAATTCAAAATTT
>Ga0172381_10004946_pt1 | contig 13647 bp, 14 predicted proteins | sample Leawel6488metaG_FD_119754 | JGI IMG/M metagenome (GOLD analysis project Ga0172381, IMG submission 119754) | Leachate microbial communities from a municipal landfill in Southern Ontario, Canada - Leachate well 64-88 metaG | ecosystem: Engineered > Solid waste > Landfill > Unclassified | place... | reverse complement strand
TTTTGCGATCTTCAGGGCATGCAAATGGTAGTTCTCCTCGGGGGACAGGTGATGGAGATTGTGGAAATAGCCGTATATTATGGATACGAAGAATTTATCGTTTTTCATGGGTGTTGAATAGGAAGGCGAATACTGGATATATTGAATATGATATGAATGTGGCCCATGCGGCGCCTGTGAGCCCCACTCTTGGGATCAAGATCATGTTCAAGATAATGTTCGCCAAAAGGGACAAGAGATTGTAATAGAAGATGGGTTTCAGCCTGTTCTCCGCAAGAAAATATCTGTTGAGTCCGGTGCTCAAGAACAATCCTATTCCAGACCAGATATATATCTGGAGTATCGGCACGGAGGATGCATATGCCGCACCAAACATTATCTGTATGAGCCAAGGTGCGAGCGCTGCTATGGGAATGGCAATGAGCAGTGCGCCTCCTCCCAAGAACATGTATAATTTTTTCAATCTGCCTCTGTACATATTCTCATCGGATTTTTTGGCATTTATGATCGCTGGAAATACCGAACTGCATATTATGCCCGGTATGAAATACCAGATCTCTGACAGTTTTACAGCCACTGCGTAGAGGCCGACCGATACCTCGCCCAAATAGAATTTGATCATGACCTGGTCCACCTTCAAAAGAAGATATCCTGCCACGGCCGAGAGCATGAGAAGGTAGGAGACGGACAGAAGCTTCTTCGCGAAGGCGCTGCTGAACGTCCAAGCGCGGATAGCAAGATTGCTTCTGCGATAGTTGAATAGGCAAAGGACGGCGCCGACGGTGTAGTCAAGGATGAACGCAAGAGTGAACCAAATGATGCCTTTTCCTGACAAGATGAGGTAGATCTTGAATATGGCGACGATGACAGTGCCGACAATCTGGACAAAGGCATTCTTCCTTGCCTCCACCTTTGATTGGTAATAGGCGGCAATGACCATTCCTACGGGGGCAAAAAGGAATGTGGTCGCGTACACTATGATCAAGCTTCGGACGATCCAAGAAGGTTCCAGGAAGAATGACAGTATGGAGACCGACAAAAAGGCGAGAAATCCTCCGATATTGAACAGCCAAAAGGCCGTTCCCAAGAGCTCATCTCTTTTCTCTGGATATTTCACGAGATCCCTGACCAGTACGTCATTTATGCCGAGATTTGCAAGAAAGCCGAATATGCCTACAAATGCCAAAACATAGCTGAGTGTTCCAAAATTTGCCGGACCCAAGTATCTCGCGATCCATATATTGATGAATAGGGAAATGACCATCGCTGCCTGTCCTATGAACATCCATCCAGTATTTTTGAAATATCTCTGGAATCCGGCATGCTGCCATTTCTCCTTTATGTATGTTTTGAAGGCGTTCCAATCGTAAAAAGAATCAAGAAGTCCAACATCGGTTTGTTGTATTTCGTTTGTTTCCATGATGTTTCTCGTCTTATTATTTAAGAATACCATTCTCGATAAGGAACTTTCCGTGGTCCGGATGCATTTTTTCCGGCATTTTGCTGAAATATTGGATCTTCTCCGCCTGCCAGCTTCCTTTCACCTCATTATTTTTTGGCGTCACTGAAAGGACTATGCTCACGGTGTGCCTCGGATTGCCTTCCTGAGATTCAAAGATGTCCATGTAGCCAAGAACTGAAGCTATCTTCACTTCCGTGCCTATCTCAGCCGAAGAGATGCGATTCGCAGCTTGCTCGATTGTCTCATTCCACTTTATCCTTCCGCCAGGGAAGTGCCATGTATCCTTATGCGGTTCTATCTTTCTGAAGGTCAAAAGTATTCCGTCAGGCGTTTTGATCACAAGATCGATGCAGACTCTGGGAACTCTGCTGTATATGGAATTATATTCTTCGTCGTTGAGCCTGTTCGTTTCCATGTTATTTTTTCTTATTCTTCAGGTTCTTATGTTGTTCAAGGACCCAAGCATATGTTTTCTTCATGCCGTCTCGAAGGGGAGTTCTAGGTTCCCAACCCAGTTTTGACATTATAAGTTTGTTGTCGGAATTTCGTCCGCGCACTCCAAGAGGGCCGTCAATATGCTTTATCTTCAATTTTTTGCCTGCAATCTCCATCGCCATCTTTGCCAAATTATTTATAGTGATCATTTCCTCGGAACCGATGTTCACAGGTCCTACGAAATCCGAGTCCATGAGCCTTCGTATGCCCTCCAAACACTCGTCTATATATAGGAAGGACCTTGTCTGCTCTCCATCTCCCCACATTTCCATTTCGCCTCCATCAGGGGCCTCTGCCACTTTTCGGCACATTGCGCACGGAGCTTTTTCCCTGCCACCGATCCATTCGCTCTCAGGACCGAATATGTTGTGAAATCTTGCAATACGAACTTCCAATCCGTAGTTGCGCATGAAGGAAAGATACAATCTTTCGCTGAACAGCTTTTCCCAGCCGTATTCGCTGTCAGGGTTTGCTGGGAATGCCGAAGCTTCGGAACAGTTTGGATTGTCAGGATCGATCTGGTTCTCTTTCGGATATATGCAGGCAGATGAGGAATAGAATATCTTCTTGACCCCCATGTCTTTTGCAAGCTTGGCAATATTGAGATTTATCATTGCAGAATTGTGCACGATGTCCGCATCATGCTCTCCCGTGAAGATGTATCCCGCTCCGCCCATGTCTGCCGCTAGCTGGTATACCTCGTCAAATGCCTGATCAAGCACGGATTCGCAGACCTTCAGATCTCTCAGGTCTCCTTTTATGAACTCATCGGCGGCGGATTTGCTGTGTTCATGCTCCCTTATATCGACTCCTCTCACCCAAAAACCATCCTTCTTGAGCTTTTTCACGAGATGTCCCCCTATGAACCCTCCTGCACCGCACACCAATGCTTTTTTTTGCCCTTTTTTCATATAATTGGTCTTTTAAATTATTTTCCCCAATGATATCACTTTTTTGGGAAAAATAAAGCTCATATCGCCAATGCTTGTTTTCGACTGATTCTTCTGATACAATTCGGCTTTAAAAATCAAAAAACAAGATGAAAAAATATAACCATGTGAAGATGAAGGATGAGCTCATGAAAAGCGATGTTCGCTTCCAGGCTTTCCAGAAGGTGGCGAGATTCGTGAACTACGAGCTTGTGGAAGGGGATATCTTTGAATTCGGCGTATACACGGGAAGAAGCCTTGCACTGTTGCAGCTTGCACACGAGGAGTATGTGAACAATTGCATACATAAGATAAACTTCTCAAGGGATTTCATCGGTTTTGATTCATTCAAAGGATTGTTCAAGACAGACCACCCTCGCTGGAAGGACGGTTTATTCTCAGTGAACCATAGCTGGCATCCGACCATAGGGAAAGGGGAGACGGTGACAAAGGAGAAAGTGGAACATTTTTTCGATGTCCTCAAATTGAAATCACCGACTATAGTCGAGGGAGAGTTCAAGAAGTCTCTAAGGAGCTTTTTGAGCAAATATCAGAACAAGGCGGCTGTCATACATATAGATTCAGATACGTATGAGAGCACGAAATTGATCTTGGAGAGTATGAGGCCTTTTTTCCAAGACGGCACAGTTCTCCTGTTTGACGACATGTTCAATTACAAAGGCAATCCGAAGAAAGGGGAAGCGGGCGCATTCCATGATTTCCAAAAGAAGCACAAGGAGCTCCAGTTCGTCGATTATTTCAACTATGCGACCTTCTGCAAGGCGTTTATTGTTGTGAAGAAATAATTTAATATAAAAAACATGAACAAGAACAACATCATCAAATACTCGATCCTCACAGGCCTTTGGGCGATACTGCTCATACCGTTCTTTGTGGCCAACAGCATGTTCTTTCCGTACATATCGGGAAAGAACTTCGCTTTCAGGATCATAATCGAGATAATCTTCGCTCTATGGGTCTATCTTGCCTTTGTCGATGTGAAGTACAGGCCGAAGTTCTCCTGGCTTACAGGAGCGATCGGCCTTTTTGTCCTTGTCATGGCTGTGGCGGACTTCTTTGCAGTGAACCCAGCGAAAGCATTCTGGAGCAACTACGAGAGGATGGACGGCTTCATCACGCTTGCTCATTTGGCCATGTATTTCGTCGTCTTCAGTTCCGTTATGAGAACGGAGAAGATATGGCTGTGGTTCCTCAGATCATCAGTCATCATGAGTATGATCATGGTCATTTTGACTGCGAAGGAATGGCTGTCGACGGGCATTGTGAGGGTTTCGACAACTCTTGGAAATCCTATATACGTGGCCGTCTACTTCCTGTTCAATGTCTTCTTTGTCCTCATACTTCTATACAAAGATGTCATTTCAAAATACTTCAATTCCCCAAAACCGCTTAAAACGATCTTGAGCAAATGGCTGACATACTTGTATGGCATCGCTGCCATTCTGTGCGTCTGGGGCATATGGAGGACATCTACTAGAGGCGTCATCCTCGGATTGCTCGGAGGCCTTTTGGTCACGTCCCTTTTTATCCTTATATTCGAGAAGAACAACAAATTCACGAAGAACATCTCCCTTTCGATCTTTGTTGCAATCCTCGTCATCATCGGAGGTTTCTTTGCGCTAAAGAACACGGATTTCGTCAGGAACAACACGACGCTCGGAAGATTCGCTCAAATATCATGGAACGACATACAAGGCCAGGGACAGGCAAGGCAATTCGTCTGGCCGATGGCCATCAAAGGCTTCCAAGACAAGCCGATACTCGGATGGGGGCAGGACGGTTTCAATTATGTCTTCAACAAATACTACGATCCCCGAATGTACAACCAGGAGCAATGGTTTGACCGAGCGCACAATACGCCTCTTGATGTTCTGGTCGCAGGCGGAATCTTGGGCCTCTTGTCATATCTTCTCATCTTCGCTTCAGCGCTTGCTCTCATATGGAAAAGAAGGAGGGTTCTCGGCATTACGGATGCAGGCATACTCATAGGGTTGCTTGCCGGATATTTCTTCCAGAACCTTTTCGTGTTTGATAACTTGATAAGCTACATGTTCTTCTTCACGACCCTCTCATATATTCACTCAAGGAGCACCGAGATGTCTGAAGAGAATGCTCCAATGAAAAATCCAAAGGAGAGGACGGGCATCAGCCCTGACATGGCCCACTATGTCGTAGCGCCTCTTGTCATAGTGACCTCGATTGCATGCCTTTGGTACTTCAATGCAAGGCCGATCAATACGAACTTGAACCTCATAAGATCCCTCCAAGGATATCAGGAAGGCCCAAGCAAGAACCTGGAGTACTTCAAGAAAGTCTTTTCATACAACTCATTCGGCCTGTCTGAGGCGAGGGAACAGCTCTCCGGCATCACGCTCCAAGTGGTTGCCTCGAATTCAGATGCCAGCTTTAAGCAGGAATTTGCGGATTTTACCTTTGCCCAAATGGAAGAGCAGTTGAAAAAGACCCCGGATGATGCCAGGTATCAATTCTTCATGGGAGTATTTCTTGACAACATGCATCAATATCAGATGGCCATTCCATTTTTGGAGAAAGCTATAGAGCAGAGCCCGAAGAAACAGACCATGATGTTCGAGCTTGTGAAGGCATACTCATATGTCGGAGAAAAGGAAAAGGCCCTTGCCTTGGCAAAGAAAGCGTATGAGCTTGAGACAAAATTTGCCGATGCAAAGAACGACTATATTGCTGCCGCGATCTTGAACAATGACAACGCTCTGATGAGAGAGCTCATGGGCACTACCACCACTTCGACGAGCGATATGGTAGTCAGGGCCTATTTGATAATAGCGCAGGATTTCTTGAACAAGAACGACATAGGTTCGGCCATAGCCACCATCAACAAGGCCGTTGCCTTGGTGCCGGGCTTCAAAGCTCAGGGAGACCAGGTCATAAAGGACATACAAAGCGGAAAGGTGAGGTGATCAGACGAACGGTCTTTTCGTGGATTAAAGCCCAATTTATGCTATTATACCCCCATGTTTTTCCAAAAGATCTTCGGTTCGAGATATGACAAGATCATAAGGGATATGAGGCCGATCGTGGGAGAGATCGGCTCTTTTGAGGCGGCAATTTCCGCTCTTTCAAACGATGAGCTCAAAGGAAAGACGCTCGGATTCAGGACAAGGATCGAAAATGGGGAGAGCTTGGACTCCATCCTTCCTGAGGCCTTTGCTTCCGTCCGTGAAGCCTCAAAAAGGACTTTGGGCCAGAGGCATTTTGATGTCCAATTGATTGGAGGAATAATTTTGCACAGAGGGAACATTGCCGAGATGAAGACCGGAGAGGGAAAGACCCTTGTTGCTACGCTTCCGGTATATCTGAATGCGATATCGGGACACGGAGTCCATGTCATCACCGTGAACGACTACCTTTCAAGAAGGGATGCTGTTTGGATGGGGCAGATATACAACGCTCTCGGACTTTCTGTCGGAGTTCTAAATCACGAATCATCTTTTTTGTACGACCCGAAGCACACTGAGCTTGACGAGAAGAGGGACGAGCTCGGCTCGTTCAAGGTGGTTCATGAATTTTTGAGGCCGTGCTCAAGAAAGGAGGCATATGATGCGGATATAACATACGGTACGAACAATGAGTTCGGCTTTGACTATCTCCGCGACAATATTGAATACAACAAGAACGATCTGAGGCAGAGGGAATATAATTTTGCAGTTGTCGATGAAGTGGACTCAATTTTAATAGACGAGGCGAGGACACCTCTCATCATCTCAGCTCCGACCGCAGACTCCGAGAGCTTCTATGACACCTTCACGAAGATCGTCAGGAATTTCGTCAAAGATGTCGACTATACCGTGGATGAGAAGAGAAAGGCCATACAGCTCACGGACTCCGGAATAAACAAGGCGGAGAAGGATCTTGGAGTCGAGAATATATATACCGAAGGAGGCATAAAATACGTCCATCATTTGGAGACTGCCACTCGCGCCAAGGCTCTTTTTGAGCTCAACAAAGACTACGTCATAAAAGACGGCGAGGTCATCATCGTGGACGAGTTCACGGGAAGGCTTCAGCCCGGAAGGAGATGGTCAGAGGGGCTCCATCAGGCCATTGAGTCAAAGGAAGGCGTGAAGGTCCAGAAGGAATCAAGGACTTTTGCTTCCATCACTTTCCAGAACTATTTCCGAATGTACAAGAAGCTCGCCGGCATGACCGGAACCGCTCTCACATCATCCGAGGAGTTCTTCAAGGTATATCACATGGACACCATACCTGTCCCCACGAATGTTCCTGTGCAAAGGAAGGATGAGAACGACCAGATCTTCCAGACGGAGAACGGGAAGTTCAAAGCCCTCTCAAGGATGGTCAAGGAGATGAATGCGAATGGTCAGCCTGTCCTCATCGGTACTGTTTCCATAGAGAAGAACGAAGTGCTGTCTGAATATCTGAACAGGGAGGGAATAAAGCACAATCTGTTGAATGCCAAGAATCACGAAAAGGAGGGAGAAATAATCGCTCAAGCAGGAAAGTTCGGCGCGGTCACTGTCGCCACGAACATGGCGGGAAGAGGCGTTGACATCAAGCTTGGCGGAGTTCCTTTCAACAAGGAGGAATATGAGAAGGTCAAATCTTTGGGAGGACTTTGCGTATTCGGCACCGAAAGGCACGATGCAAGGAGGATAGACAATCAGCTCCGAGGTAGGTCCGGAAGGCAGGGAGACCCGGGACTGACAAGATTTTTTGTTTCTCTTGAGGATTCCCTCATGAGGATCTTCGCGAACGATTCCATCAAAGGCATGATGAAGAGGTTCAATATGCCTGAGGATGAACCCATAGAGAATTCCATCATCACCAAGTCTCTTGAGAACGCCCAGACGAAGATCGAGGGATTCAACTTCGATGCCAGAAAGCACGTCTTGGAATATGATGATGTCCTGAACTTCCAAAGGAAGACCGTATATGAGAGAAGGCGAGATCTGCTTGTCGGGGATATTGGTATTTTAAAGAACAAGCTTTCTGAAATAGCGTTTGATGAGAACTCCCAAAAGATCATTGAGGAGAAGATAAAGATCATAGGCGAAGCAGAGTTCTACAGGATCATGAGGATCATGATGCTCCAGGCCATAGATATGTTCTGGGTGGATCACTTGGAGATGATGGACTATCTTCGAAGCAGTGTGAACCTGAGGGCATACGGACAGAGGGACCCACTTGTGGAATACAAGAAGGAAGGTCTGAAGCTTTTCAAGGAGATGCAGGAGGCCATAGATGCTCAGATATTGAATCTATTGCCGCATGTGGGAGCAGGCGCTTTTCAGGCTGAGGAAGAAAAGCTCAAAGAGACACAGAAGCATATGAAAGCTGCCGGAGCGGAGGGGAAGACTGATAATACTGTTGTCTTGGGAAAGAAAAATGAGGTGGGGAGGAATGACCCGTGTCCGTGTGGTTCAAATAAAAAGTATAAAAAGTGCTGTGGAAAATAGAAAAATATGAGTGATGAAGAATTTCTTAAATTAGCGATTAAACAATCAGAATTGTCGGTTGAACAAGGACGATTTCCTGCGGGAGCATTGATAGTTTTTAAAAATCAGATTATCACGTCAGAAACAAGCGATACTCACAATGGTTATCAACATGCGGAATGCAAAGCAATTGATAAGGCATTTCAGAAAATTGGGAAACTTACTAACACAACCCTTTATGCTTCAATGGAACCATGTCTTATGTGTCTTATGCGGGCATATTGGTCAGGGATTAGAAGAATTGTTTATGCGATCGGAAGGAACGATTTAAATCAGCAGTATTATGAGGGATTGCAAGATAATCGAAAGATAGTGGAAAATTTGAATGAATCTGTAGAATATCTGCAAATTCCAGAATTAGAAAACGAAGCACTAAAAATCGTGAGGATATGGGAAGAAAAGCAAAAAAATGGATTCAATCCAGATTAAGATTGCTCAAAATAAAAAAGAAATAAATGATGCAAGAGAAATTAGACATCAGGTTTTTCAGGTTGAACAAGGTATTGATTCAAAACTAGATTTCGATGGAAAGGACGATAAATCCGAGCATGTCATCGCATATTCGGAAAATAAAGCGGTTGGAGCTGCAAGAATCAGATATATATCAAACAAAACGGCAAAATTAGAAAGATTGGCCGTATTAAAATCTTATAGGAAAAATGGCATTGGTAGAAAGATAGTGAATTATGTTACTGAGTATATTAAGAAAAGAGGTATAGAGAATATGACGCTTGATTCACAAGAACATGCAAGAAAGTTCTATGAAGAAATCGGATTTAAGCAAAAAGGCAAGGTTTTTTGGGAGGTAAATATTCCGCATGTAAAAATGTGGAAAAAAATATAGAAACATGCACCACGTCGCAATCATGAAAAAATCTTGGGGACTGACCAATAAGATTTTGAGTGGTCATAAAAAGATCGAATCTAGGTGGTATTCGGTCAAATGCCGACCATGGAATGCAATTGGAAGCGGAGACACAGTATACTTCAAGGATTCCGGAGATTATATAAGAATAAAGACCAAAGTTCGCAAGGTCATGCAATTCACCAATTTGACCCCGAAGAAAGTAGGGGAAATATTGGATAAGTACGGCAAGGATGACGGCATAGAGAAGAGGAAGATCGGAGGATTCTTCAAAATGTTCAAGAACAAGAAATATTGTATACTTGTATTCCTGAAGGACCCGAAGAAGGTCAAACAGTTTAAGATTGATAAATCGGGATTTGGATCCATGTCGGCGTGGATTACGACCGACAATGTTTCAAAAATCAAGAAATGATATGATAAGACCAAACAAGAAATTCATGGAACTGGCCATAAAGGCCGCAAAAAGATCAAGAGATATCGGCGACTATGCCATAGGCGCTGTTTTGGCGAAGAATGGCAAAGTCATAGCTGTTTGCGGTAACAGGGCCAAGACCAGCGAAAACTCATCTGCCCATGCAGAGGTTCTCGCCATCACGAAGGCCAATAAGATAATGAAGAGCAGACATTTGAAAGATTGCATCTTGTACACCACGCATGAACCTTGTCCTATGTGCGCCAGCTTGGCTGTTTGGGCAAAATTGAAGGGGGTGGTATATGGCGCCAGCTACAAGGATATGAAGGAATACCACAGGAAGCATGCGAACAAAAAGTATCTTTGGAGGACCATAGACATACCATGCAAGGATATTTTCAATAAATCGCCTGAAAATATCGAGGTGGTGAAAGGCTTCATGAGAGGTGAGTGCATAAAGCTGTTTCATGATAAAATATAGATATGGACAAAAGATTCACAGTCATAGGAATAACCGGATACCCTGCATCGGGCAAAGACACCATTGCCGACTATCTTGCATCCTCAAGGGATTTTCTGACAGTCTCCGGAGGAGATGTCTTGCATATTGAGATGGCAAAGAGGGGAATAGCGGCGAATAGATACAACATACATGACTTTGTCGAAGGAATGAGAAAGCAGATGGGTCCTGGATACTTGGCTGAGGAGATAAGCAAAATGATCGTGGGGAACAGCGTCATCTCTGGGATACGCAATACCAAAGAAGTGGAGATATTCAAAAAGAGATTTGCTGACAATTTTAAGCTCATTGCAGTGGGGGCCACTCCTGAGATAAGGGAGAAGAGGATAGCTGAGATGAACAAGATAAGTGATGACACATACTTCGATCAATTCAAGGCGGAAGAAGAGAACGAGAAGAACTTCGATCCGGGAAGCTATGAGATAGATAAAGTATCAAGAATGGCCGATGTGGTCATAGACAACAATACTACAAGGGAAGACTTGTTCCAGAAGGTGGATCTGTTTTTCAACTCCTTTCATCCCAATGTGATGGAATAAAAAAAAGACCGTCCAGACAGACGGTCTTTACAAAGAACATTATTTTAAATAGAGCTTCCATGTGTCCCCATCCAAGTATGCGATTTCGTCCAGAGCCATGCATTTAAGGCTCTCCTGAGCCTCTTTTTCTGTCATGCCGGCAGATACAGCTATTACGTCAATGGTGCCTTCTCCGCCAAGATCGACAAGCGTCTCTTTCAAGCGCGCTATTTTTGCATTTCCCAACTGCGCTTCAATGGACATGGTCCACCTCCAAGAGATCATCTTCTGGACCGAATACTACCAAACGACGGTCAAAAGTAAAGTATGGATCATAAAAAGACCCGGCTTCGAAAAGCCGGGTCGGATTTTGCGGTCAAATGACCGCTCTCTTTTGAAGCCAAGTTCCTTTGCAGTAACTGCACCCCAAGATCTTGTTTTTTCCTTTAGATCCCAAGGTGCGGAAGTGATGTGGGCAATTCAGATCACCCTCTTTGAGAACTGTAAGCACATGACTGTATCCCGGCGGCAAAGGCAAGCTTCCCTTAACCCCCTTCTTCTTCAAGTGTTCTACCACATTCTTGAGCACCATCAGTCAAAATCCTCCCGAATCTGTCAGATTTGGAATGGTACAGTAGCATATGGGAGCAAATTGGTCAAATCGTTACATATTCCTTGATTTGTGTATAATATACGGACAATGACCATAAAACCAATCATAAAATATTTCGACAGGCTTGAGGACAGGATGCGAAGCAGGTTGAGCCACAGACCAATCCTCTATGCCTTCATCGGCGGCCTCACGATCGTGTTCTTTTGGAGAGGCGTCTGGGGGACTGCGGATATCATCATGCACCAGACAAAAGGCATCATATGGTTCCTCCTGTACGAGCCGGTAATGCTCGTCTGGTCAACGATCATCCTTCTCATGACAGGGCTTTTCTTCTCGTTCTTCATCGGAGACAGATTGATAATATCAGGCATCCAGCACGAGAAGAAGATAGAGGAGAAGACCGCTGATGAGATAGTGAAGGAGGAAACCGAGATCAAAGACATGATCACTAAGATAAATCAGATCTCAAAGGACATTGAGGATGTAAAGCACATAACTTGCAATAAAATAAATGGTGCCAATTCTGTTCAAAAGAAAGGTTAAGGTCGCAGTGCATAACGGATGCTTCCACCCAGACGATATCTGCGCAGTGGCGATTTTGTCTTTGTATTTGGAAAAGCCTTTGAAGATATCGAGGACGAGAGACCCGGAGGTCTGGGCGAAGATGGACTACGTCTTGGATGTCGGCGGGGAATATGATCCGGAGAAGAGGATGTTCGACCATCACCAGGAAGGCTGGGATATGAAGAGGGAGAACGGTATAAAATATGCAGCCACAGGCCTCTTGTGGAAGCATTTCGGCGAGAAGATATCAGGATCAAAGGAAGTTGCTCAAAAGATAGATGAGAAGATAATTCAGCCTATTGATGCCGAGGACAATGGCATAGAGCTGTGCAAGAACAGCTTTGAGGGCATATCGTCATATTCCTTCGGAGACTATTTGTTCTCCTTTAACCCTACATGGAAGGGAAAAGGAGATTCCATAAAAGCATTTGAAGATGCAGTCTCTGAAGCCAAAAAGATGTTTGTGATGGAAATAAGGAAAGCAAAAGACAATCTCATAGGTGCGGACATCGTAAAAGATATATACAACAAGACTGAAGACAAGAGGATAATCGTCTTGGACAATGACTATTCCTGGAAAAAAATCCTGATTAATTATCCAGAGCCTCTTTTTGTCGTCAGCCAAAAGTCTGAGGATGGGACATGGAGCGCTGTGGCAGTCAATAAATTGCACGGTTCTAAATTTGAAGTAAGAATGTCCTTTCCGGAAAGCTGGAAAGGCATGAGAGACGAAGCACTTGCAAAGATGACCGGAGTGTCTGATGCGATCTTTTGCCACAATGGAAGATTCATAGCTGTGGCGAGATCTAAAGAAGGCGCTATAAAGCTTGCTGAAAAGGCCATTGCAAGCTATAACTAACCATATGGCTTTCATAGACGAGCTAAAACTACATATAAAGGCAGGTAATGGCGGGTCTGGCGTTGTGCGCTGGAGGCACGAGAAAGGCATAGAGTTTGCCGGTCCTGCAGGAGGAAACGGGGGAAAGGGTGGCGACGTATATCTGCGCGCCATAAGAGATATTGACGTGCTTGCAAGATACAGGAACACCAAAGGCTTTGATGCAGAGAGAGGGGAAGCTGGCATGAAGAAGAACATGCACGGCAGAAACGGCGATGACCTGTATATAGACATTCCGGTGGGTTCAGTTGTCACAAACCTTGAGACAAGGGAGAAGTTCAATTTTGTTGATGACGGAGAAACAATCAAAATTTTAAACGGAGGAAGGGGCGGACTGGGAAACGAATATTTCAAATCTTCCATAAATCAGGCGCCTGACAGGCAGACGGACGGAAAGAGGGGGGAAGAGGCCGATTTCTACATCGAAGTGGAGCTTGTCGCAGATGCCGGGCTCATCGGTCTTCCAAATGCAGGGAAGTCCAGTTTGATAAATGTACTGACAAACTCAAAATCAAAGATTGGTTCATATCAGTTCACGACGCTTGAACCGTCTCTTGGCGACATGCACGGATATATTCTTGCAGACATTCCCGGGCTCATTGAAGGCGCTTCGGAAGGGAAGGGTCTAGGTCACAAGTTCCTGAGGCATATAAAAAGGACGAAGATGCTGCTCCACTGCCTTTCGCTTGAGAATGAGGATATGGTGAAAGCGTATAAAGTGATACGAAACGAGCTTAAAGACTACAGTGAAGAGCTGGCTCTCAAGAAGGAAGTGGTGATCATAACAAAGACAGATCTTGTGGATGAGAAGACTCTTGCAAAAGCTGTAGCGAAGATCAAAAAATTGAACAA
>Ga0172381_10004945_pt1 | contig 13649 bp, 13 predicted proteins | sample Leawel6488metaG_FD_119754 | JGI IMG/M metagenome (GOLD analysis project Ga0172381, IMG submission 119754) | Leachate microbial communities from a municipal landfill in Southern Ontario, Canada - Leachate well 64-88 metaG | ecosystem: Engineered > Solid waste > Landfill > Unclassified | place... | reverse complement strand
GCATCGTGTCAAAGAATATCGTGTCTCATTGATTGATAACGAAACATTTCTTGACTTGCTATTAAAGAGCAGTGATATCACTTTATTAGATGACATTACTTTCTTAGAAGTATTAAATAAGTTAAACAAGACTTCGTTCGGAAAACTTGCAACACTTGTATCAAATGCAAATAAAGTTCATCTCAACAGTTCTGGAAAAATATCGACGATGCTGACAAGAAACGGAAAAGTGTATTTATTACAAAATTTAAGAAAGCCAATCCTTTTGACAAGTAAAAATAAAAGTACACTGACAATCGAATAATTTCCAATGTCAAAAATTAGCAATATAATCAATAATATACATCTATGCAAATACTTACTGCACCTATTGAAGAATATGTCTTAGGAGAAAAAACTGCGTTCAGTGCTGATGTCGCTGCAAATGTGACTGCTTTAACAATATATAACATTCAAGGATTTGCTGCAAATGATTATGTTGTGATTGGTTTAATTGGATATGAAAAAGCTGAATTACTAAAAGTAGCGTCAGTTTCATCTCCTGGTACAATTACATTGACATCAGGCTGTAAGTTTGCACATCTAAAAGATGAGCCTGTGCAGAAAATCTTGTATGATCAAAGGAAATTCTATAAAAGTGCAACAAAGACTGGCACATACACACATTTAGCATCAGCAGGTTCTCCTGTAGCAATAGATGTTGATCACGCAGAAGGAAACACATTTGAAGATGCTGATGGAACAGCAACATCTTATTACAAAGCAACATATTACAATTCGACAACAGTTACAGAAACTGACATAGCTGATTCATTACCAGCATTAGCAGGTGATTCTGATCATTATACATCAATTTACAAAATTCGGTGTGAAGCAGGCTTTAAAGACAATCCATATGTTGACTCAGATATTATTGATAGATATCGTTTAGAAGCTGAATCAGAGATTGATGGATATTTAGCTGGAGCCTATCAACTTCCATTGACATCAATTCCTAAGTTAATCCAGCAAATTGCAACATCTTTATCAGCAGGTTTATTGCTATCAAAAGAATACGGAATTGAATCTGATGTTGACATTAACAAATCTGGAAAAAGCAAAATTGACAGAGCTGAAGAATTGCTATCTAAAATTCAAAAAGGAGACATTAAGCTAATTGATACAACAGGATCAATACTTTCTCAAAATTCGGCAATCTTAGCATCATGCAGCAATGAATATGATGAAGATGCATATAACAAAGGAGAATTATTTACACTTGAAGATGAGAATTTCAGAATGGCTGATCCAGAAGACGGAGCAGGTTCAACTTTAAGAAAAATACCCATAAACAGAATAACATCAACTGACGGGTTCGAATAAAATGCCAGACATTACAATACAAATATCAGGAGATGACTCTGTGCGGAAAGGATTCAATACAATTCAAAAAGAGATCAAAGATGCTTCTGAACCATTACTAGAAGCTTCGAATGCATACAATGAAGCCATTTCAGAGAACTTTAAAACAAGAGGTAGAACATTCGGTCAACCGTGGAAACCAATTAAGCAAGCAACAATCAACATTAAGAAAAAATTGAAAACTGACGGAAAAGCTATTGCATACACAGTTCCGTTAGTCAGGACAGGAGAAATGAGAGATGCATTTGGCTACACACTAGTAGGAAAGAACACATCAAGAATAATCAATTACACACAGTACGCACAATTTCACCAAGAAGGACTAAACGGAGTTCCAAGAAGAATTTTAGCTGACATTGATACAAAGAGAATTAACATGGTTAGTAATGTATTTGCAAAATGGATTGATAGAATTGTCACTAACTTTGAAAAGAAATGAAAACATCAATCGATTTAGTTAAAACAAAATTAGAAGCAAAGTTAACAGGAAAAGTAAAATCATTCTATATCGGCGATCCGTATATATTACCTGAGTCAGTCCTTCCAGCAATTCTTCTTACTCCTGTGCGAACAGACACAAATATTGTTGATAATCAAAGAGACAGTCACATTCATTATATTGACATTTCATTAGTTATTGATGCTAGACAATATTTTGGAGTTAATCCAAAGGAAATGGTGGGAACGTCATTCTTGATGGAGACAATGGAAAATGAATTGACTGATGGAACACTTGATCCAAGTTCAGTATTACACATATTAAGAAAGAACATGCAGAATCTTGGAACTAATAGATACATTCAGAATATTGAATCAATTGACTATACAGTTAGAAAAAGATCAGAAGATTTAATTACTTTAGAAGCAATTGCACATATATCAGTCGAATATATTTTAAGTCGTCCCACATAACATGAATAATTACAGATGCTCTTCTTGTAAAAATTTGCAATTCAAATACCAAATACTTGGAAATAAAGTCAAAATAGAAGTCAAATGTCATTCATGCAACACTTACAACGAATTTTTTGTGTGGTTACCGCAAATAATTAAAGAATATGAAAAAAGTGATAAACACAAGCATGCATAGATTATTATTTCCAGCACTTGACTTTTCAATAGATGCAAATGAAGTCAAACACGTGTCTGACAATGTTTGCGAAGTATTGCTTTGCAATTGCAATATTAAAGAAGTAATAATAATCGAACCAACTATAACAGTTGAACATAAAGTTGAGAAATCAAAAAATAAACGTAAAAAATAACATAAAATTATGAGCATCATACCAGGCAATGTAGCTTATATCGGAATCGGTATAGAAAATACTGCTGGAACAGCAGTACCTGCTACAAAATATATACCTTTTGTTACATGCACAATCAGAGGAATGCAAGAACCTTTGTTTGATGAATCTGCAAAAGGAGTTAGAGATAAGAATTATGCAGCAATAACAGGAAAGAAAAGAGGAGAAGGTGATGTTGAAATATACATTGATGCTGAAAATGCACCATATTTGTTATATCCAGCATTAGGTGCAATCTCTTCAGACACTGCAAGCGGTGAAGCAACAGTGTATGATCATGTGATCACTAGAAAAGCAAGCAATCCTCCGACAACAGTCACAATCATTTATAACGATGGTGTTGACACAAGAAAATATGTATACGGAACTGTCAATACTGCTGAATTGAATGTTGCTGATGGATTAGCAACAGTGTCATGCAACTTGTTATCAAAGTTTCCAGCGACTGGAACTGCTTCTCAAGCATTAACATCTGAAAGAATCTTAGCTTTCAAAGACTATACAATCAAACTTGGAAGTGGTGCTACAGGAACAGCAGCTTTAGCAGCAGCATCAACAGCAACACCTGTTAGAAGCTTCAAGTTAAATATCAACAACAACGCTGAACTTCATTACTTAAGCGGTGATGCAGATGCTGCAAGAGTTGCTCTTGGTCCATTAGAAATTACAGGAGAATACACATTGTTCTATGAAACAACTGCAGAAAGAGTGTTTTACGAAACAATGCTTGATGGTTCAAACCCTGTAAGAGCTATGATCGTCACTTTCACTGGTGATTCTATCGGAAATGCTAAAAATGAACAGATTGAAATCAGAATTCCGAACTTCAAAACAAAAGAAAGAACTGTTGATACAAGTATCAGTAGTTTCATTACTGAAACAGTATCGTTTGTAGCAATGTACGATCCCACTGAAGCCAAAAGTATCCAATTAAAGATCACGAATACTACAGCAACATATTAATTACAACCGAGACAGGCGTAACTTGCAATAACATGCAAGAGACGGAATTCGAAAGAATTTAATGTCCACTCCTTTTTCTCGGTCATAAAGCATGTCAACATTATTTGACCCAAGAAAAGTAATCAAAGTGCAACTTCCATCATTTCCTGATGCTGAAGTTGAAATTTACGATGGTCTTTTAACCCATCAAGCAGAACAATTGCAAAAAGCTGAAAATGACTATGAAACTGGCATTAACCTTTTGAAAGTAATTATCAAAGGGTGGTCTTTTGTTAACGAAAAAGAAGAACCCTTGCCAGTCACTAAAGAAACTCTAGGATTGCTTCCCATAAAAGATTTCACAGTATTGATGGATTCTGTCAACAAAACAATGGATTTTTTAGGAAAGAAAGAACAGAAGAGTTAAAGAGAGTTGTACTTTCATTCAGTTCAGGAAAAATAAAATCTGAAGAATTAAACAATTATTTTGTTCTTAAGCATTTTTGGAAGAACTTAGGCATGACATATAACGATATTAAAAAGATGTCTTGCAATAAATTTGAGTTACTACAAGAAATCATGCAGATAGAAGAAAACTACAAACAGAAAGAATTAAAGAAGCATTCAAGAAATAATGGCAAATAAAACCATACTTATAGAGTTACAGGCTAAAGATACTGCAACTCCAAAACTTAAGCAAGCTGAGCAAGCTGTCAGCAACTTAGGGAAAAATACAAGATCATCAATGTCTCAAATGAGAAGTTCTGTCAAAGATACTTCTCTTGAGCTTGACAATCTAGGTAATAAATTCAGATATTTGTCATTGATATCTGGAATTGTTAGTGCTGGAACAATAACAGCTGCAAAAAGTTTTGTTGATTCAGCATCAAAAATGGAACAATCAGTAATCAAACTGAGTGCTTATTCAAAGATATATAGTACAAGTTTTGATGATGCTAACAAAGCTGCACAAGAGTTTGCAAGCACAGGTTTGATGGATGTAACTGAAGCATCAACAACATTGTCAAATTTATTGGCAATGGGTCTTGGTTTAGATAAAGCAAAGACATTGATGCAAGGAATGTTAGACACTGCAGTTACTTCAAAAGAAAATCTTCAAGACACATTTGGACAAGCATTAATCAAGTCTTCGCAAGGTATGAGAATTTTCCAAGAAAGACAAATTGATGCTGTCGGTGTCAACACACAATTGAATCAAGTGTTCATGGCATACGGAAAGACAATTAACAAAAATGCTAAAGAACTATCGAATGCTGAAAGATATCAAGCAATTTACAATTACTATACTAAAGAATTTGCAAATTTTGCAGGTGCTGCAAGTGGTGCAGGAAACACATTCTCTGGAACATTAAATAAGCTAAAGAATAATATTGAACAAGCAAAAACAGCATTAGGAAATTCACTTGTGCCATTAGTGGGTACATTGGCTGAAGGATTAAATAAAGCAACATTAGCTTTAAGAGATTTTGTCAATGCTCATCCAGCTCTTAGCAGTGCAGTCATCACAGGTACAATGCTTTTAACATTATTTGTTGCAGCATTTGCAACAATTGGTGCTGTTGTGCCTATGGTCATTAGCGGTGTTAGCTTAACAACAAATGCATTCATGGCAATGGCAACTGCGAGTGCTGTTGTTATTGCAAAATTTGCAGCAATATCATTGGGCATCGGTTTCTTGATTTACGGTATCTTGAAAATTACGGGTCAATGGGATAAGTGGAATAAAGCTATCAAAAATGTTGCCAATAGTATGGCAGCAGCTTTAAATCCAATGAAAGCAGCAGGAAAAGAAGTTGAGCAACTTGATGATAAAGTTGTGAAGACATTTAATACATTAAAAGATAACATTGCATTGTTTGTACGTGATACAAAGCAAGACATGACTGAATGGGTAGCAAATCATGATAAAACTGTCAAAGATCTAACAAAGCAAATCAATGATCTGGCTGAAAAATATAATAAAGCGACTAATAAAATAAGAAGTGATTATCAAAAAACAAATGATGAATTGACATTATCTCATTCCAGAAAAGTTGAAGACATTCAAGCACAAATTGATGAAGAAGTGTCAAAAGGAATTTGGGCTGACCAGACAAAGATTAAAGAGCTTAAGAAAGAACTAGCTAGAGAAAATGAAGACTATGCACTTGCATCTCAAGACAAATTAGACACAAAAGATAAAGAAGTTAGTGAAGAAAAAGATGCATACGAAGAAAAAAGAAAAGAATTGAAAGACAAACTTGATGAAGAACTTGCATTAGAAAAAAAGCATGCATCAGCAATTACAAATATTCGAAGTTGGGGATTAAAAGCACTTGATGATTTTGAAAAAAAGTATCAAAGCATAACTGATAGAATTGTGCAATTTAATAAAGAATTAAAAGAAACAACTGAGACTATTGGTGGTCAAGCAGACGCAATTGGAGGAGTTGGACTCGCTATTGATGAAACAAGCAATAAAATTGATGAAGTTGCTGAAAAAACGCATAGTTGGTTAGATTGGTTAAACTTTTCTGCTTATCCAGAAAGTGTCAAACAATCATTTGCATTCAATACAGCAATTATTGGCATAGGCGCTTCTATTGCAGCATTGACAATTGGAGCACTTGCAAGATTTTTCTCAGCATCAGCAATTGGTTTTGCAGCAACAACTGCAGCATCAACAACATTGCTAGGACTGTTAACAAGAATTGCAGTGCCTGTTGCTATTGTTGTTGATTTTGCATTAGTTACTGCAGCAGTCATTGAAGCTGGCAATTTATTAAGAGAACTTGATGCTGCAAATGAGTCAGCTAAAAAAGCTTCAGATTTAAATGCAGAATTGCAATCACGTCAAGTGTCAAAATTTGTTGATCTTAATAAAAATCTATCAAGTGGCACAATTAATCAATCGCAGTATGACACAAGTCTAAAGAATTTAAACTTAAACAATTGGTCAACAACACCATCAACTACAAAAAATTGGTTAAAATACAAAGAAGGCGGAATCATTCCTGGGGGAGTTAATCAAGAAGTCCCAATAGTTGCTCACGGTGGCGAAACAGTTCTTCCTGCTGGAGTGTCGCCACTTACAATCAATATCAATAATCCGTCAATTAGAAATGATAATGATATCGTAAAACTTGCAAATGCTGTCAAAGATGTTATTTCAAAACAAGTTGCATTAAAACAATATCAATAATATGAGTGCAAAAGCAATTTCAGTCAATACACTCTCAATTCAAGATTCAAATTATCTTGTAAGTGAGATTGTCTATCGCAATATTCCGTCAAAATCAATTAACATTCTTCAGAAAAGTCGTAATGATGGTTTTATCTTTCAAAACTCTTATTACACTGACAAAACGATCACTATCAGCGGTTTTGTAAGTGACACATCTGAAGCACTTTTAAAAGTAAGAATTGACACACTCAAAGAATATTTAAGTGCTGACACTTTTAACATTGACATTGATGATGGCGGAACCACAGTGAGATATGTCGGATCACTTGAATCTTTAAGTATTCCAGAGAAGTACTATAGCATTACGACAGTGCCCTTCACTATGACATTGAAATGTCAGCCATTTGGAAAACTGACATCAGCAACGACAAGCACAAACTCAATAGAAGCAGCAACGTATACAGCTTCAATAAATCCGACAGGTTCAATAGCTCCCAAACCATCATTAAAATGGGCATGTTCAACGATGCCGACATCAGCAATCACTCAAATTGTATTTGCAAATTCAACAACAGGTGACACAATAACAGTTCCAAGTTTAGCAATGGATGCTAGCGGAGATTATCTTAAAATTGATACTGACACAATGACTGTTGAAGTATCTCATGACGGAGGCGCTGCAACTGCAATTGACTACACAGGCGTATTGCCCTCATTTGCAATCGGTTCTAATAGTTATTCAGTGACAGTCACAGGCGGAGGAGCATCTTGGAAATTACTGCAAACTGTTAGTTATTATCCAACTTATTTATAAATATGTCTGTACCAGAAAGAAGGTTATTATACAAAGTATACCAAGAAGATGGGACATTTGTCGGAACATTCGCAGATGTCGTTTCTGATTTATCAATTACTAAAGAAATCAATGGAGGTGATGGTGCTTTCAGTTTCACATTAGCTAGAAAAATTGATGATTTTGGAGAAGGAACAACAATCGATTTCAATTATAGGATCAAAGTATATCTATTTGACAGTTTTAATCCCACTGGCATTTTGGTTGCATATGGATATGTTATATCTTACGAACCCTATTTAAACGGGACTGACGAAGGTGTCACAGTAACATGCTTATCTGCAATATCAAAGCTTTCAAATGATTATTATAGATTAGGAACTTCAGCAGTTGCGTCTGAACTTGGAGTTGAGTTGAAAGACATGAGAGCTGATGAAATGATGTCAACAGTCATTACGCACTATCGGTCAACAGAAACGAACTCAATGATTGGTGCGCCAAGCGGATTAGACCAAACAACTGACAATGCTGGCACATTGTTTGAATTTACTCTAAGACTTTTCAATAAAAAGCATATCGAAGCTTTGAGAGAAATCTCAAAATATTTTGCAAGATACAAATCAAATGGCTATTGGTTCTATTGGCGGATCAATACTGCAGGTACTTTGCTTGTCAAAAACATTGCAGCAACAGCAACTCATAAGTTTGTCATTGGCAAGCATATTACAAATATTTCAGGCTCAAAAACAATTGAAGGACTTGTTAATAGAGTTTATTTCTGGAATGAAAAAGGGACTACAAGTTCTGAATATGTAAAACTAACATCAGATGATACTGACAGCCAGAGTGAATACGATGTTATGTCTGAATATATCAATGACAATGCAGTCACAAACACAACTGCAGCAAGTTTGTTAGCTTCAGCAAGAATCTATGACAACAAAGATCCGAAAGTAAAAATTAGAATTGAACTTAATGGAGATTACGATCTTGCATCAATTGAGCCTGGGCAAACTTGTCAAATATTTAATCTTAAAAATAACCCTTACAAACTAGGAAGTGATTCTGTTCTGTTTATTCATTCAATCACTTACAACGTAGACAGTGCAACCCTTGAAATTGCTGAAGCTGCTGATGATTTTACAAACATGGTTGACGAAGAAAGAAATCGATTGACTGACGAATTGACATGGTTTGGTTACATCAGCCAAGATATCACTGCTTCTCAACTTGGTCCAGCTGATCGGACTTGGTCTACTGACATTGCTTTTACTGCTTCGGGAGATTCTGATGCATATCGGAAGATGACTTGGGCTACAGGAAGTGTATATTTGGCAACATCATCTTCAAGCTCAGCAGGCAAGAGAGAAGTTGCTGCAGGAGATACAGGAAACATGACTGCAGGTACAGACAATTACATTTATCTGAACGAAGATACAATTAACATTTCAGCAACTGCTGATGAAACAGGCACTGCAGGCGTTGTAGTCCAAGGAGGTGAATATCTTCAAGACATTTCTAAAACGTGGACAACAAATCAATGGCAAGGATATATTGTCACAGTCGGAAGTCAAACTAGAGTCATTCGTGCAAACACAACAACAACTTTGTATTTGGAAGAAAGTTGGACAATTGAAGATACGACAGGAGCGTATTCAATCAGAAAATGGACGTTCGACATCACAACTGATAAATCTGCAGTTGCTGCTTCCAGCAATGTGATTTTTGCAACGTCAAAAGCTAATGCAAATACAAATTCAGAAGCAAGTGTAAACAGTGTTGATGGTACGAACGTTCTTATTGACGGAAACACACAAATTGCATTTGATTCAGTTATTAGTGACAACATTAATAGCTTAGTTGTTGATAAATTAACGTCAGGAACAATTAATTCGCAAACAATTACTTTAGCATCAGCAACAGGAGATTGCTATATTAATGCTGGAAAAACAAGCTTCATTGATACGACTAATGGATTTATTCTTGGTATTGATCATGCTGATGGTGACACAACAAAATTCTTTATTGGTGATGCAACACATTATTTATTATGGAATGGCACAGACTTGTCTGTATTTGGAGGAAATATTACTGCAACTGCAGGGTTTATTGGCGGATGGACAATTGGCTCAACAACTTTATCGTCAACTGATAACGAGATTGTGCTTGATAGTGCTAATAGTAAGATTACATTAGCATCTAATGGAATCATTCAAAGTTCAAACTATGTGTCAGGAACTTTTGGTGCTGGTTTCTACCTTGATTCTGACTTATTAGAAGTTGGAAATATTTCATGCAGGGGTACAATTAATACAGCAATTTTCAGAAAAGACACAGTATCAGTAATGGGCGGAAATTTTGCAGTATTAGACGGTGATACACTTGTTGCTGACATTATGCCTACTGATGAAGTACTGACTGTCAAAGGATTGACTGAATTTGCAGTCGGAGATATTCTAAGAATTAAAGATGGAACAGAAGAAGGAGGAGTGATTGTTGATGAATGGTTAGAAGTCTTAAGTGTAGACAGTTACAACGGTGATGGAAGCATAACATACACAGTTGAAAGAGATAAAACTGATGCATATTCAGTAACTTGGGATGAAATGATTGAGACATGGGATGATTACGAAATGGCTTGGAAAGACTTAACTTTCCCGACAACAACATGGAAAGCTGGTGCAACTGTCGTTAATTATAAACAATCAGGAGATGGTGGGATTTATATGACAGCATCTGAAGCAAACGCACCATATTTGTCAGTATTTGATCATGAGGGTGAACCTTGGAGTGTTATTAACACTAGAATGAGAATTGGAAATCTAAACGGATATCTAGGAGTTTCTAGTGATTTGTACGGTATCGGAATTGGTGACACAACAAAAGGATATTTGATGTATGACAATACAAATGGTCTGCAACTTTTCAAAAGTAATATCTTTTTAAATGGCGGTGGATATGTCGCTGCTGGTAAAACAGCATTTGATCATGACGAGAACGGATTCATCATGGGCACTGATCCTGTAGATGGAGTTGTCAAATTCTTGATAGGCACTACACAAAATTATTTGTTTATTAATGGTGCTTCAGTAATTAATACATTGAGAATTTCTTACGACATAGGCAATGTCTTATTACATTCTAATGATGCTGAAAAAGTTGTTGCATCAGCATTTGCTACTCCTGTTGAAGCTAAATCAAATCGAGTAGGCAGATATGGAAATTATAGAGTAAAATTTGATTGTAGAGCAATCAATGCTGAAGCAACTGAACGCCATGCATATGTCAGAATATACAAAAATAAAAGTGATACATCATGGAGCGACGATTATCTTATAACAGTGACATTGACTATACCGGGCAGTTCAGAAGTGCAGTACTCTACACAAACAATTGATATTAATGCATTGGAAAAAGATGATACAATTGACATTTTAGTGTATGCAGATCAAAATGTAGCAACATACACTAGAAATTTTCGACTCTATGTGAACGGTTTAAATGAAGTCGCTGCACCTTCAACTGTGACAGCATAAACTTATGGCAACAATAACAACAATTTCTTCGACTAATTCAGTAAAGAATAGTCGAACAACAATTAATACAAACTTCACTAATTTAAATAGTGATAAAGTCGAAGCAACACAGGTAGTCATGCTAACAGGAAACCAAAGTGTTGCAGGAGTGAAGACTTTTTCGTCTTTGCCGCAAACATCAACAGCAACTCCTAGTACAAATATTCAATTAGTAAGCAAAGGACATTTGAATGCTTATGCTATGCCGTTGGCTTATAAAAGTACTGACGGTACTTTGGCAACAAATACTAATTCTTTGATTCCCACTGAAAAAGCTGTCAAAACATATGCTGACACAAAAATTCCAAATTCTAAGATCAGTACTGACGGTACTTTGGCAACAAACACCAATTCTTTAATCCCTACTGAAAAAGCGATTAAAACATACGCTGATGCTTTATCATTTGCTGGTGTTCCTGATGCTAGTGAAGCAACAAAAGGAAAAGCTGAAATTGCTACACAAGGAGAAACAAATACAGGTACAAATGACACTTGTTTTATAACACCCTTAAAATTAGCAACATCAACTAAAATTCCAGCAGGTGTCCAGACAGCATTGAATGCTAAAATTGCAACATCGTATATTGACACTGACGGTACTTTAGCAACTAACACTAATAGCAAAATTGCAACTCAACAAGCAACTAAAACGTATGTTGACACACATGTTGCAACAGCTGTCACTATATGCAAAGTCGGTGTGTCATCTCATGACGTGTCAATAACAGGTGCTCAGACAATTGCCCACGGATTAGGGAAAACCCCTAAATTAATAAGAATTACTTCGTCTATGATTGTGAACACGTATATGTGCTGGTGTTCGGGGTCTTATAACGGCACAAGTGCCGCCTATCTTTATTATTACGGTTCGGATGGAGCGACTAATGGTACTGGTAATACTCTTATACTCACTATGAGCGGTTTTGCAGGAGGAGCTTTTGCCCAGGCTACAGCCGCAGTAGATGCCACTAATATTACCTTAACCTGGGCAAAATCAGGTACTCCGACAGGCACTTGTGCTTTCACTTGGGAAGCAATCGGATAAGTATTAAAAAAATAAAACACTCTAGATGTTGCTAGGGTGTTTTATTTTTGTACGATTAGGAATTATACCTCTTTACAATTCTAGTGTGACTGAAACAGTCTAGTGGTCACTAGATGGGTCCTATTTCTTGTGTAATATCTCTTTTCTTAGTATTTCTAACTTTTTGATAGAATCATCGAACATTTCAGTGATTGTGTTCTTTGTCGATTTCTTTGCATAATACTCAAGTAGGTCGAAATAGCAAGTTTCAAGATTAGGATAATACCACCAATTTTCCCATTTGTTTTTGCACTTGACTGAGAATATCCAGTTTAAATCGTCAGATGTTAGTTTCTCGTTTTTTGTCAAAAGTATTTCCATACTATTCTTCAATTATGCTTTCGTCAATATCACTGTCATCTCCTGCAGTGTCGAATTCGAAGTCTTCATCAATCTCTTCTTCGTCTTCGACATCCATGTTTTTAGTTGTCATGTTATTTTATTAGCTCTAAAAATTTTGACTTGAGTTGTCTCTCTAACAAATTAGCATTTGGAACAACACAATGTCCTCCAATTGCGCCTTCAGGCGGATATAAAGTCGGCCGAATCACATTTGGTCTAAATTTTTTATATCCAGCATTGTACGTTGTATTTATGTCAGTGACTGCATCGTCAAACTTGACTCCAAAATGATCGCATATCCGTTTCATTTCTTTATGCCAACTGATACACACACCATAATATGAAGTACATAGCAATTTCCCTAGTTCTGTAGCTCTTGGATTATCAAACCATTTTGTTTTCATGTTTGACAATTCTTTTTTAGCTAAAAGATATGCATCATTGTCAGCAGTTCCGATGTATTTTACGAAATACAATAATGATTCTTCTAAATGCGGATGTTGCCCTCTCACAGGTGAATGAACAATCACAATCTTTTTTTCTCGATTCTTTTTGTCAACTAATGCTTGAAGTCGTTCTGTCGTTCTGACTGGAACTGTTGAGTGAATGATCACTAATACTGGTTCAAAACAATTAATGAATGTCAAACAATAATCGAGAAAATCTTTATTAAAGTACGGAATTGTGATATGCAAGCTTATGCATTTATCATTTTGTAATGTGCTTTGAAAATCACTCTCGTCTTTGATATCAATGATTTTAATACTCTTCTTTTCTTTTCTTTTTTCTAACACTTTCTTAAGAGAAGAACCAACTTCACCGTTTCCAACAATTAATGTGTCGTAAAGCATTTATTTTTGCTTTGGCAAGATTCTAAATATGTTTGTTCCGCAGATTGGACAAATGCCCTTGACTGCAGTCATGCCCGTTTTCATAGTGACGATTGTCGGTCTGCTGATTTGCCGTATTATTTTGCATCTCAAACATCTTCCTTCGTACACTCTCGTAGTTCCTGCCATAGTAT
>Ga0172381_10004944_pt1 | contig 13649 bp, 10 predicted proteins | sample Leawel6488metaG_FD_119754 | JGI IMG/M metagenome (GOLD analysis project Ga0172381, IMG submission 119754) | Leachate microbial communities from a municipal landfill in Southern Ontario, Canada - Leachate well 64-88 metaG | ecosystem: Engineered > Solid waste > Landfill > Unclassified | place... | reverse complement strand
GTTTCTTTCGACGTTACGAAGACAGGAAGGCCAGTGCGTTCCAATCGATAAGTAGGCGGACGGTAGTAGGATAGAAAATCAAGTTTCGGTGCCACCAACGTTCCTGAAGCAAACGTACACACAGCACCAGCAACAGGCCCATTTGGCGGTGCGGCTCCACCAGCTATTGATCCCGTTGCGGTAACTAACTTCAAAGCTTGCGTTGCTGATCTTTCAAACGCTAGTATGAAAGCAGAGTGCAATGTTGTAGCTTGTTCAGACACTGGTTGATACCTCCAACGAGAGGTTATGTTGCGTTTGCATTCAGTTCCGAGTGTGCTTAATACGAACATGTTATGACTTCAAAGTTGGATCAATGGAGAAAGGCAAGTTTGTGACAAAACATGTACTTTGTGTCGCGATAGGTCTACCTGTCTTACCCATAGCTCCAGATAACGTAGTGCTTGTAGAACTAGATACTTCGACAGGGCCATCAGCGTGGATGTTCACGCCAGTACCACCTTTGATTTCGATCTTCAATGGCGATTCCAATAGCGCACCAGCAGAAGCGTTCAAGCTGTACTTGCCGTTGGTCTTCTCGTCGATACCTGATTTGGCGTCGACGGAGTACTTAGCTGGAGTGCTATTTACGATGCCAGCCAAGCCACTGATGGAGACATTCCCTACAGTTGAATTTACGGAAACTCCCAGCTTGCCAGTTATCTCCGCCTTCAAGGACGCGTCGACATTGTATCCGCCGAACGGAACCTTGATGACGAATCCGATGACAGCAAGTTTGGACAATGTCCAAGTTACATTGCCGAAGGTATCGATCTCCTCTTCGGTGTAAGTCTCGGGAACTTTGATTCCCATTGGCTCCATGATCGTGTGATATCTGGAGCGAGAACGAACAGGAAAGTTGTTCTTGCCAAGATAGGGTAGCGAGAATGGATAACCTGGCTGGGGGAGATCGTCGTAGACTTCGCCCTGCCGAACATCAATCAATGTGTTGTCAAGATCGTTAGTCAAGTTCATCAAATACTCGTAGGAGTATGTAAACATGCCAGCGTCAGGCATCGACATTGGAGCTTTGAGAATGATACTTTCCTGAACAGCGGTCAATGGTCGTTTAACAACACCGAAGCGCATCTCGTTCCCAATACGGTCAGTCTTGTGTCTATGACCACGAACTACCACAGTAGGCGCTCTGGTGACATGTTCCAAACGCTCACCATCATGGGTGGTCTGCACGGCACCTGTACGTGTCGATTGGTAACTTCTGGATCCCCAGAAACTTACTGCGCCACCTTTGGACTTGATCTCATGCTCACCTTCGCGCAGTACGCGATACAACGATTTCCTATTGCGGTACTTCTCAAGTTCGTCGGCCGAAGTCAACGGCACATAAGCAACGAAGTCGTACTTGTTCGTGGAAGCGTTATGTGATAGAGTAACTCTAGTTCCAGAAGAAGGCATGGAACGAATCCATGCTTCCTTGGAGGCGTAAGGATGCGAAATGTTGGTGTCTTTCGCATTGGCATTCGTCCTTACCGTGTCGTCGTCGGCATTGACGGTAGTGATAACAGCTTGGGTTGTTCCCAGCATTCTCTGCTTGGTACGCTGAACCTGTCTTCTGATCTTTTCCGTATGCATCAGTTTCCTGCTCCTATGGTAAGTCTGTCTTGACTGGACGTAGGCATACCCTTTACAAGATCTTCATTGGATGGCATAACTGCAAACTGTGACGTCACAGGCTTGGATGCCGGAGTCTCCTTGGCTGGTGGCACGTAATTCAACCAAGCATCAGCCTGACTGCTTCTGGCTTGCTCAACGTGCGGGCCATAATCTGCAGCGTTGGTAAATCCTGGATTCTGTGTCTGCTCTATGGAAGTCATCGCCGTTGTATTGCGATCACCGCCGGAGTCGATGAAGTTATCGAGCTTGGATGGTTTGAACTGGGCAATACCAAGTTTCGCAGAGTCGTTGATTCTGTACTTCTCGATACCAACCATGTTGCTTTTAGCGGCTCGGTACTCCATCAATGTGAGGTAACTATCAAATACTGCCATCTGATCCTTGACAGTGGGATATGCAGATCGGAACGAGTTCGACCAAGCTTGCTTAGAGTTGGGCTTTCCGCCATACTTGGGTAGCGAACCCAAGGCCGGGTTCGGTAACGGTGAGCCCAATGCCGCAAGTACGGATCTGTTCTTGACAAGATCATCCCAAGTATTCGGCATGATCTGGAAGATGCCTGTCGCGTACGTTGGTTCGTACACTTTGCCTGTATCGGAAACGAAGACTTTGTCATTGACAGCGGTAGGGTCCATTGCTGACTCGTTGAACAGCATGGTCGCGTAAGTCTTAGGAGTTCCGCCATGCTTCCTAGCCAACTCGTTGATAGCGGCGATGTCTTCCGGAGTCGACGGCGTCGAACTGTGGTAAGCGCCACTCTTGTACAAAGACAGTCCATCGTTACCAACACCGACGTTCGACTTGTCTGCAACGAAGATCTCGATACCGAACTTGGATCTGATGTCCTGGTAGGAACCGAATCCGTTCTGACTGAACAAAGAGTAAAGTGATTGGTCTGGGTTGAGATAGGAGAACGGTGTATTCTCGAAGCCAGTGATCAGAGCGCACTTCCCCTCGTCATCGAAGCGCCGAATCATCTTGAGAGTTACACTGGACGTTGCGCTTTGACGCATGGTCAACGATATCTCCGACGATTCGATCAAGCCTACTCGACGGTCGTAGAAGTTCAACAGCGGTCGGTTCGGGTAGAGGAATGGATTATATGCTCCGTTGACGGACATGGAACTCATTGAAGCTAGACGTTTCGTGAATTCGATAACACCGAACACAGCCAACTTGGCCTTGTTCTCCTCTGAGTTCGCTCCGCCAATCTGGGTGAGATGCGGGCAATCGTAGTTGTCAATCAGAGCGCCATAGGTCGTGGCAAGGTAATCCGACTTGACATAGATGGTGTATTCCAGTTGCTTGATCTTGTCATCGGAAGCTGGAGTCTGCGCGTCATCGCCAGTCTGGTCCACGTATGATCCAGTAACTTCCAGACACGTGATCGGGTTGCTTTCGCTATAATCGTTCACGTCGGATTCCATCAACGTGTTTCCCAACGAGTACACATACTTGTAATCGTTACCGACGTACTCAGGCAGGAAATCGTACATGGGGAACTCGATCATGATATCGCCCATGCCGTTGACTTGGATCTGGTAGTCGATCTTGTCGCACATCTCGGTGATGATCTCGAACATCGGCTTGTACTCGCGGTCGATACCAAGTTCGTCGAACTTCACCCTGTCAATTACGTTATTGAATCCGATGCCACCCTTGGGAAATAGGAAGTGGACGAACCCCGACAGCGCGGAGAATTCACCATCGCGATATGTTTCCCTTCCAATGCGTTCCACATCGGCGTCGGTATACCAAGTCCTGTTGACACCGAAGAGAGTCAACGTATACCAGTCGGTTATCGTATTCGCGGTCCCGATCTTCTTGTTGGTATCAGGCATGAACTCGAACACGTGCCCAACTGCAAATCTGCCGAAACCACCAGACGAGGCGGTGCCTTCCGACATCTTGTTGCGTATCCTAGCGACTTCCTTTGGTATCTGCTTGAAGTTACCTGGATTGATGAACACCGACATGTCCGGTTTGATATCGACAAGTTTGCTTTGATCATCCTTGATATTGCAAATCAGGAAAGCTATCGTCTTGTCGAAACTCATATTGGCGAACACGTTCGTTGTCGCCGTTCCGTTCGTCGCGTGACGAACGACATTGGAAAAGATACCTGCGATGTCGTTATGTGGATTGGGGCTTGCCGATACCGAAATATCGGGATTCAGAAGAACACGCTTGCGCTTGAGCATGTTCCTCACATCGACACAAGCGACGCTCAATGCGGATGCTCCAGTTTCTTGATTCATGCTCTTGGTAACGATATCGACGAAACCAGTAAAAGCGGGAAGCCACCTTGCCGTTTTCAAGTCCCCAGATGCCACTTCTGCGGTATCCATCAAAGGATCCAAGATGAATACTCGAAGATGATCCATTCGATGAATAACAACTTCGCCGACATTCAGCGCGTAGGTGTCTGGGTACTTGAGATTCGGTATGTCGGTATTGAGATATTCCCCACGCAACTTGGAGTTGGCCGCGACCTTCTTGAGGAAAAGTTCCTTCTTGGCATTCTCATGATAGAGAAAGTAACCGCCATCGGATTTGATGCCCTCACCGATGAACCTCATCGACTCGCCATCGGTCGCGCTCTTGCGCAGAGCGAGCTTGCTTGTGTTCCAAGTATCAGTAAGGTAGGTTTCTTGCCAGTCGACGGTTCCTGGAAAGTTCTGGCTTCGAAGGACGAACTTGTCGTAGTTGTTATCCAAAGTGAAGTTGCATGTTCCTTCGCCGTCGCGCAGAACACGGCTGATCGTCAAATCGGACATGAGATGTTCCGTGACTTCAACACCGTAGATGAAGACTCTGCAATCGATGGATCTAATTGCGAAACCATCTTCGGAATCGCCGGAGTCCCACTGTGCGTAACGATTACCTAGAATCCCCATGAACATCACCACCTAAGTTCGTATAGTCTTCGGCATTCGCATCATTCGCAGGTGCCCTTTTTAGAAAGGCTTTGCTGTGGGAGTGCATGAACACCGATTGTTTTGCTGGCTTGGTAGAAGCATTAGCCACGTGCTTGAAGTCTTTCGACATTTCCTTCAACGTCTTTGTCAGATCGCTTAGACGATGTTCGACGCGGATCCTTGATTCGTCTTCGATGCGTCTTCGATTGTTACCCTCACGTTCGAATTTCCCGGTCTGTCCGTAGTAACTCTCAATGAGCCTCAGCATGATGTCGTCTTTGTACTTGTCCAATCCGACATCGTCGATCATTCTCGATGTCGTTTGAAGAGTCAACAGAGAGATCATGTCCTTGAGTAACGCCTGGTAATCGAACTTCGTATCGACACCTAATGACGTTATCGAATTGCCAATATCGTCGATCACCATCTGCATCGAAGCTTGACGCTTGAAGGTGTCCAAAATGGTGATGCTCAAGCGGGCCAACAGATCCTTGTCGGAAGAAAAGAATCCCTGCCTGCGCATCTCTGAGAAAGCATCGTAGAAGAATGTGTCATGGAACGCCACGTGAGCATCGTCGACGTTATCAACCTTGGAATTACGCTGTACAGGAATGCTTCCCGTGCTGTCCGACGCAATCTGCGGCTTGTATGGGTTGAACTTTCGCTTCTCGAATTTGCCATCCTGTTCGTCGTTCAGTTCGGGATGTGCCTCTTCAAACATAGTCTCGAATTCATCCAAGGCTGGATCCGAAGGCTGTAGATCATTCTTTGAAGGATCACCATCATCAATAGGCAAGCTTGCGTGTTTGACGTAAGCTTCGGTTTCGGAATCGTCACCATCATCATCAAAAGCGTCATCAAGGATGTCTGAGTTATCTGTACTCGCGGCCACCACGGGACTCCATTCTTCCTTGCAATGTTTCGCAGTTCTCATTCACGCGCTTGTACGAGAACCAAGCATTATCGAGATTCTTCGCGACGAGTTCGATTCTGGAAATCAAATCTTCGATCTTCGAGCGCTTCTCCACGATAGGCCACAAGACGCTTTCGATGAACTCCTCTTGATTCCTCTGGGTACCTTGCGCCTTGATAGTCTTCGCGTAGACATCCTTCACATACTTGTAACCTTTACGTTTACGCTCGATCAGGAAAAACTGCTTCTCACGCAACTCTCCGATGATGGTCACGATTCGATCACGGTAGGCTTGGATATCCAGGATCACCTTCGAGATCTTCCTGATGTCCTGAAGCGGGTTCTCGAACTTCCCGTCGATCCCGTAGAACTTCGGCTGGGATGTTTCCAGATCGACAGAAGACAAGACATAACCTCGCACTTCAGCAGTCAGTCGCTTCGAAGGAACTTGCACACCTTCGGATTGCTCAAGCAACTTCGCAACAAGACGGTCTCGCTGTATTGCTCGAACAGCGAGACCGTAGCTCGACACCTTCTCTTCGGTGTTTCCGCTAGTGGAACTACTTACCACTTTCTTTGCCATTTCATCCAGCCTTTTTTCGGTGTTGGTATGTAACCTTTACGCTTCTGCTTGGCTTTGGTCTTGTCGGGGTCGTCGTTGTTCTCGAACATTCCCGATGCTCCATCACCGTAGATTGGCGTTCCAGTCGGGTCGTTGGCGGCGTCTATGATTCTCTGAAGCGAAGGTGTCTTCGCGAGCGGATTCAGATTTTCGTCGACGAACTGGATCGGTCCATATTCCTTGTTGATGTAAAGTGTGTGGCGTTTTCGATAACATCCATTGGATGCAGGATGCGCATCCAAGTAGTCGTAGATCAGAGCGAACTTCTTCCCAGGTGTAGGCGTACGCACACGCGAGAATTCCTGGTAGTAGTTCGGGGGATTGGCGGATGGGATCAAAATATGCGCACTGTCCCAGAGAGGAACGTCGATACCGGTAAGCAATTGCCGGTTGGCTACGGTAACTTTGATTTTGCCTGAAGTCGCATCGGCGATCACTTGTTGACGCAGTTTCTTGTTCGCCAACCCGCCACGGAAGATGTCGGTTGGTATCCCTCTCTTCAAGAGCGATGCTTTGATATCTTCCATGTGCTTCACGCGAGTCGCTACGACCAACACATGCCGTCCCGCTTTAACATCCTTCTCGATCAGATCAAGAGCTATGTTGTTCCTGGTCTTCGACTTCATGATCTTCGAAACGTAAGTGGTCCATCGTCCGAATTGCGGGCAGAACTTCGTGTTGACAGGTCGAACGAACAAAGGCACTTGCTTGGTCTTACCTCGAACGGTGACCGGACCCACAATGTTCTTGATGATCACGTCACGCTGATCTTTACGCTCAGGCGTCGCAGTCATGCCGATACGGTACTTTGCATTGAAGTTATCGACGATAGATGGACTGCACTCGCTTGCGAACCTATGAACTTCGTCGACGATCACAAGCCCGAACATGTCGCGGAACTTGAGAAGCTTTTCCCTGTTGACATGGAACTTCTGCCATGTTGCTATCACGATGTCGTACTCTTGGAATTCCTTCCACTTGGTAGCGTAACCTAGGATTCTTCGTCCCTGCTCCCGCTCAAGCTTCCCGACGTTGGTTGCGCTTCGGAATCGATCTTCGAACTGACGAGCAAGGTCTTCCTGGTTCACAAGAATCAAAGTCTTCATGTTCGTTTGACAGATCAAAGCTACTGCGGTTATCGTCTTGCCGAATCTAGGAGGACATTCCAAGATGCCGTACATGTAATCGTCGACAAGTTTGTGCAGAGCTTTGATCTGCTCCGGGCGCAGAGGGTAACGTTCCCTAGTAACTTTATCCTTCAGCACGCCAAGAAATCGAATCCTGGTCTTGAGCTTGGGCTTCGCCCTCTTATCCTTGATCTTGACGATGCGTCCGAAGATGTCTTCGATCTTCCTCAAGTCGCCGCGCTCGAACGATACATACTCCTCACCGACCTTGTACGACTTGACGACCAGATCGCGATTCTCCCTGGGCTCGCCGTCTTCGTCGAATTCGTCGTAGTAGTTCTCAATCACATCGGTGAATTGTTCCTTGATCGCTTGCGTGACGCAACGACGTGGGACAAATAACCTATGCTCCAGATATGCGACAGGCCGACGCGAATCCTCATCGTCGTCGGCACTGCGTCGAATATCCCTTAGTTTGGTGTTTTTTGTTTTCATCTGTTACTTGTGAATGCGAGTAGCAATATCTCCGTGAACTTCTTCGGACGCGGACACTTGATTTCCAAGTTGCTGTTTCCTGATACGGTCAGCCACGGCGTCGATGTCGACCTCTTCAGGAGTGTTCGCGTCAGCCTTCACATGCAGTTCGTCTTTTCCAGCGATCATTTTGTAACACCTTTCAGTTTGCGTTTGATGACTTTTCTCAGATCTTCGTATTGAACCTTGTTCAAGCTTGCAGGGTCTTCACCTTCAGGCAACTTGATTCGATGTACGTTGCAATGGTCGATCAGACTGGTTCGCAACGTCCTGTACATCGTGTCGCCTGCGTTGTCGCCATCGCCGATGATTATCACATCTTGGAAACGAACAGTGAGAGCGGCACGTTTTGTATTAGACCACGACGTAACACCAAGCAACGGCAACGCGGGGATGTGTCTTTGGTACATCATCAACAGGTCCGCCGGACCTTCGACCAAGCAACAGTAGTCCTCGTTGAAGTTGTTGGAAACCGTATCGAATCCAAGCCAATACTGCGACGACCAAACACCCGGTGCGTTCATGTACTTAGGATCGGGATCCAAATCTTCTGGATCGAGTCTTGCTTCGACGTGCCCCATCAATTCGTCGTTCTCGTACGCAGGTAACCAAAGCTTCCTGCGGGACTCGTACTCGCCGTACAGATTCACGATCTTCATGTACAGCTTCGCCTTAAATGTCTCCAAGGTTTTCAGCTTGACGACACCATCGTTACGAACCCAGTCATCTTCGAACGGGAACATCATCGATTCATCGGGTTGCTGATACTCTTCTTCCCACTGGATAGCTCCTAAATTATTCTCGATATTAGGGTTATCTGTCTCGACCAAAGGTTCCAATGACAAGGTGCTTGCAAGTTTGTTCCACGTACCAGCTTGCTTGCATGACCAGCAGAAGTAGTACCCGACAGGAACCTTGAATCCTTCGCGGTTGATTCTGTTGGGATTCAAGTTCACCGACAGCGTTCTTGAGAAGCCATCGTCGGAAACGTGGTACGGACACTGGCAAGAAGCCTTGTGATTACGGATCCTTGTTGATCGCAGTTTGTTGAGTTCTCTTGTTACTTGATTGATCGCTTCGGGACCGTTCGGTGTCGAACGGCGAACTCCACCCAGTTTTAGATCAAGCCATGTTGTGCTCATGCGCAGTATTTACGGAATACTAATTGTTTGAGAATCAGATCTTCCTGGCCTGCGTTTTCGCGAAGTCCAACGTGGTCTCATCGGATCCTTGCTGATTGATGTACATGTCGTTCAACTCCGACCAGTTACCGTACTTGAGTCTCGGGTAGGTGTCGGTCACTACAAGCGAGAAGGATAGATTCACTTCTCCTGGATTTTCCGATGTCTCCTCGGTCTGGATACCATCTTCACCGAAATAGCCGTACAGAACCAATCTAGGGAAGATCAACGAGTTCAATACAGCCACGACACGGTTATCAGTGTTCGTATCCGGACTGGAAACCTTGCGAATGTGACGCTCTTCTGCAAGCGCGTGGAAGGCGTACACGTTCTGGATTCCAATTGGTATGTCGCCACGATACATCTGAGGTGCGTTGTTCACTCCGGCATCGGTGGTGTTCTTTCCATTGTTCGACACTCCCGTATATGCACCGATTCTCGGATCCTTGATCTGCGTTCCGTAGGGTATCTGGTTGTTATAGAACGATTGCAGACCTTGTGCATCCTTGTCAGTGGACAAGCCTCTAGCTACCGCTTGCGCTTGTTCGATATGAGACTGGGAAAAACTGGGGAAGATGTTCCCGGATGGGATATTGAAGTTGACTGTTGGCGAACTGAACATCGACTTGAAACCACGATCACGCCATATGTATGTTATCTTAGTCGATCTGTAGCTCTCGTTGGTCACGCTGATAGGCATCTGGAACTGTATCTCACCTGGATTCACCGGGAGGAGGATGTACATGTTCTGTTCCATCCACGATTCGCAAGTGAATACCCAGGCATTGCTTCTAGCCAAGTTACTGCTCATGTGAACAACCTGTTCGCGAAGCGTTGCTGGTTGTCGGCGATGCTCGTTGCTGATAACGTTCTCTTCACTCGTCCACGCAGACCTTCCACGTTCTCAAGCTCCACGGCTTTTCCGGTTTGACCCATTGTCTTCCTCATTCTGTCTATCGAATTCGTGGATTGAGCATCGGACAAAGCGGAAGCGTACAAGCTGAAGAACGAATCCAAGTACCCGTAACCTATCTGCGGTGATGTTCCCAGGACGCGCAATGAAAATTCCAGGTCGAACTGTCCAGGATCTTCGGAAGATTCAGTCCAACTGATTCCATCTTCTGTAAACGTGCATCGCAGAAACAAGGACGGATAAAGAAGTGAATTTATGTGGACGTGTACTTTGTTGGGAACATCGTTGTGGAAACGTTGCTCATCGGCAAGCATCATGAATGCGTACAGATTCTGGATACCGACTGGAGTTACTTTGTTGTACAAATCAGGGACATTCATTCCTGATTGGACCTGAACCGAACTCATCTGTGTTCCTTGAATCCTGTCACGCATGTCGGAAACCTTAGATGGCTTGCTTGCGCTGTAATTCGACATGTTCACCGTCGGGTTGTCCAAGGCTTGTCGGGAGTCGTTCACTTTGGCTTTGGGGTGCGTACTGTAGCGATACGCGGCTTCGATGTACTCGTCGGAGAACATCGGGAATATGTTACCTGATGGGATCGTGAACTGGATCTCAGGGGGCTTGAACAGCGACTTGTTCTTCTGGTTTCTCGCGATGTACACAATCTTGCCACGCTTCGACTCGTCAACTTGAGTTCGAAGTTGGTTCTGAATCGAAATGTTCGCTGGATTTATCGGTAGCAATATGTAGGATCCATGCTCCGCCCAACGATCACATGTGAACACCCAGGCGTTTTTTCTATCGTCGACGTTATGCAACGTGTTGAACATCAATCACCCCTATGAAAGCAGAAAGGCGTGCAAGCCAGAAGCCTACACGCCCGTTTTTGATCAAGCTTTCTCGTTACGAGTGCTTGCCTTCAGCCTTTGCTTGCTTGCGAATCTCGTCAACCATCGCGCTGAACTCGCGCTTGCCAGCGAAGCGTTCGTACAGATAATGGAAGTCGGCTTCGTTGAGCATGATGAAGCAGTTCATAACTTCAGTCACGGCGTCGTCAGGCAACAACTTTCCGGTATTGATGTTATTTACGATATTCTTCATACGCTCGGAAACTTCACCTTCGGCAGTCGTGCTCTCGTTGTCGATAGGCGCACTTCCAGCAAACCTGGAGTGGAACTTCTTAAGCACTTCCTGCGCGCGCGGAGACTTGAGTGCGTTAATTGCTTCTTCAGGATGAATGAGAAGCACAGCCCTGCGGAAAATCAAATCCTTGAGTTCGTCGGAACGCATGATCGTGTCGTAAGCATAACGCTCAGACAAGTTCTGCGGAATCCAAGTCTTCTCGATGCGGTGGGAAGTACGACGGCCACCAGCATCCAACATCGTGACAAGAATGACCTGACCGGACTTGATGGTATTCTTCACGTACACAGGCAGGCCGTTGTCGCGAAGGAATTCCAGAGTGAGGTCGTGTGGGTTATTTCGAATGTGATCGAGAGCGGCCCTGCGATCAGACATCCAATTCTCGATCTTTGTCGACCCAAGAACGACGGGCTTCGAAGCCTGGTTGGAACGTTGATCGGTTACAGTCTCGTTGTTTTCGGTATCCATCTTAGATACTCCTTATATTCGTGTAATGCGGTTGTTTTCGTGTTTCGGTGTTTAAGAAAAGGGAGAGGACTTGGCTTCCTCTCCCTACCAAGAATTACTAGCTACGTTCCGATTCAAACGACACTTGGGTCTTTGTGAAGAAACGTAGATGCTTTTCGAATCGCTTCTCGTTGAAGAACTCGACGCCATCGGAATTGAACCTGGTAGCAAGTGCAATCAGATCCTTTTGAAGTTTCTTCTTCTGAGGTTCGGTAACCTTGTACATGACGACCATGTACTCGATTCGCTTGAAGCCACAGGTGCGAAGAATCGACTCTTCTTGCGCATTGAAGTTAGCCTTGTCGGCATCTGGGAATGCGGCAAGAGTGATCTTGCCGTCAAGTACGATGAACCCGCAATCGATGTTCTGCTTCTTCTTTCCAGCAACCTTCGCGCCGACCACGTGGGCCTTGTCGCGCATCAAGTTGTGAATCGAATGTTCGGCATCGGCTTGCTTCGTAGATGGAGCCTTGGAAGAGAACAGCGCCTTGAGGATTTGGGAATCAACAAGGTTGTAACGTCCGTTCTCGTTCTTGGCTTCGATTAGACCACCAGCAGCTTCGATCTTCTGCAACACGTTCTTGATCTGAAGCGTGCTCGTGATCGGCGTCCTGGTGTAAACGTAACGAATCCTCTTTGCAAATGTCTTCCCGGAAGGGAGATGGAAGCTTGGAAGTTTCTTGGCAAGTGGATTGGCTTGCGAAATTGGAGCGAACAACATGAGTTGCGCGTCGTCATCCGTAGCCGATTCCGAGAAGTCCGAGAAGTACTTCGACAGTCCGACAACTAGAACGTCGCGAACAATCTCTTCTTCCTCAACAGGAAGCTCTTTACGACCACTCTTCTTTGTCTCCGTAATCGCCTCTTCCTCAAGCTCCTCTTCAATTTCAGGTTCAGCACCTTCAGGAATGCCGTTCACCTTGCGGAAACTATCAATGATGCCAGCAAGCTTCTTCGCGTTATCAGAAGTGCGCTTCACGTTCATCTTCAAGTCAGCATTCTTCCCGATCTCCAACTCTGCCAAGTCGAGATTCTTGTAGCGGGAAGCAACCATATTATAAATACCCTTGATGAAGGGCTCATGCAAACCGACATAGGCGAACAACTTGAAGTCCTTCGACTTCCTACCTTGAGTATCGGTAAAGTCGGAATACAATTCGTTGCAGATCTCATCCTTGCGGGGAGCGTACAACTTTGCATAACTTGGCTTGGCTTCGACCATGGCGTCAAAGGCGTCTTCGATGTGGTTGCGAAGAACGTTTCCTGGATCCACATTTCCGATTCGCTTGCGGATGTCTTGGTATCGAAGCTTCTTCAAATGCGGACGATCATCGGGATGGATGAATCCATTGAACAAAGCATCGAGGTCATCGGTACCCAACTGACCGACGGTAACTGGCTCACCATTGGAATTCTTCGGAGAAACTTCCAAAGATACCGGCTTCACTTCCTCGGAACCAGTAGCCATCTCAGTCATCTGATCCAGACCGAGTTTGAAGTAACGTGATGCTTCGCATCGGTTCTTCGGATCTCTCAGATACTCTGGATCTCTGGCTCGGCACTTCTTTTCGTCTGGTCCATATGCGGCAAGCTTCTCCTGCTTCCAGATCTCTTCGTGAAGTTCGGAGAACAAGTCTGCACTGTCTTCATACATGCCAGCTTGAGGTCTCGATGGAACGTTATACCGATTCACCGGGAAATGTCTCAGTGCATCTTCGGTTGCATATTCCACGTGGTTCTCAAGACTGCACTCCGCGAGCTTCTTCGAGATCTCGAAAGGAACGTCGAAGTCCGAGTTCAATTTGCGATTCGAAGACTCGCGAACGAACAGCTTGATAAGTTTCAACACTTCGAAGGAAGCATTGACTTGGATATTTACCGCAGTAACTTCAAGATCTTGACCGTTTCTGAATGCACGCGCGATGGACTGGTCGTAATCACCAGTAGTCCAAGGTGTCGAACATCTGATAACAGTATCTGCGGACTGCATGTTCTGACCGAGAAGAATTGCTCCTTCAGCAGCGCAGAGAACTGCAACATCTTCGTTCTCTGGATCTTTGAATGCGTTCAAATGCCCTTCGGAAGCCTTGTGCAAGTTGCTGTCAGCCTGATAC
>Ga0172381_10004943_pt1 | contig 13649 bp, 14 predicted proteins | sample Leawel6488metaG_FD_119754 | JGI IMG/M metagenome (GOLD analysis project Ga0172381, IMG submission 119754) | Leachate microbial communities from a municipal landfill in Southern Ontario, Canada - Leachate well 64-88 metaG | ecosystem: Engineered > Solid waste > Landfill > Unclassified | place... | reverse complement strand
TTGGGGTTGAACCCAAAGGTGATGGGTACCGCATTAAGTACAAGTGTACCGCGTGTGGCTACACTCACTACAACAAGTCAGCTAAGGACGATGACGTCGAGGCTATCTTGGCCGTCGCACGAAACGCAAGCGAAGGGGTGACCTAACCATGAGACAACTTAATCCACTGACGGCACCGAGTGTGCCTCATCTCGTCCACATCGAGACTACCTACCGGTGTAACCGGAACTGTCTCCCGTGCTACAACCCATGTCGCGACATGCCCGTAGATCAGGGTGTCGTCGCCCGGATTGTCGATTCCATCTCTCAGTCATGGGTCCCTCATGTCTATCTGATTGGCGGCGAACCGTCGCTAATCGGAGTGGACAGGTTGAATGCCTACGCTGAGAAACTGGCCGTCACCTCTTCGGTGACGATCGTAACCAACGGCGAGATCTACTTGGACGGCCTGACCGACAAGCTGGCCTGTCTAGGCATTCCGCTCCACGGGACTCCAGACACACACGACTTCATCGCTGACGCAAAGGGCAGTTACGACCGGGTTTTGGACTCGATCGCTCGCTATGTCCGTTGCGGCTTTGATGTCCGCTGCATTCCGATTTTGACTAAGCAGAACCACGACCAGATGTATGAGGTTATCCGGACAGCCCACCTTCTCGGGATGGACAGCGTTTTCGTTGACCGTTACGAAGAGGGTGGCATCGGCAGTCGGTGTCCTATCGACCTCAAGCCGACACGTGAAGAGTTCCACACGGCACTCGAGCAGATGATTGCTGCGCGTGACGAATTCGGCATCCCGGTCGGGTGGGGCACGGCGATTCCGTATTGCCTCGACCCGCTGCTTCTCCAATTCAACATGACGGCTGACTGTGGCGCGGGAGTAACCTTCGCCGCCGTCAATCCGCACGGTGACGTTCGGACCTGCAACCAATCGGACATTGTATACGGTAATGTCTTAGAGCTACCCATTGAGATAATCTGGCGTAAGCCGGAACTGTCGCAATTCCGCGACCTCAGTTGGGTTACCGAGCCATGCCGCTCCTGCCCGATCGTTCGTCAGTGCCTCTGCGGTTGCAAGGTGGATGCGAATTGTTCGCCCACCTACTGTATTGATTACGCCTTGCGCGAGCCCGGCATAGTGCCATGCGAAGTCTGTAAGGAACTGTTGCCAGAGGAGAAGAAGGTAACTATTCCGCGCAACCTCCGGCACTTCAAGGTCAACCGCTACACCAGGCTGAACCTGGCTCACGACGAGCCCTACCTGGTCACAAGATATCAGACCATTGAGCTTAACGGGACTGCGGTCAAGCTCATCCAGGACATCCTTCGGGGAGTTCTGACTGAGCAGGATCTCATTGCGCGCCACTCGAGCAGTATTGAACGCGCTGAGGTCCGCCGCTTTGTCTCGAGGCTCTTCCTGGTCGGTGCCATAGATAAGGTTGGTGAGTAGTATGCCTATCAGAGAGTGGCACTGGGAAATAACAAGAAGGTGCAACCTCCAATGCCTTCACTGCCTATATGGCGATAGTGCTTCAGTGTCGGAGATGGACCAAGCGCAAGCTAGGCAAACCATCGACCGCATTGTTGCGCTGGGGGGAAGATCGCTCAAACTTACCGGTGGCGAACCGATGGTGCGAGAGGATCTGACCACCCTGATTCGCCACGCTAGCCGTGCTGGCCTGGGCGTAGAGATGATCACTAACGGAACCCTCCTAACGGATCGGTTCCTTGACGAGACAGGGGACTTTCTCGGCCACGTTGCTGTCAGTATAGACGGTCTTCACAAAGCGCACGATGCCCTTCGGGGTGAAGGTGCATTTGAGTTGGCTATGTCTGCACTCGACAGATTGACGTCGCGGAGTATTTCTGTCTCTGCTTCTATTACTGTCTCCGCCCTCAACTTTCACGAGCTGTTCCAGCTTCTGAGGTTTCTCGGGGGCCACGGTGTGACCAATTTCCACATCAGTGATCTGAATATGGTGGGACGAGCTAGAACCAACCGCCACCTCTTGGGACTGGAGTGGAACAACGAGAGTCGCCGCCGGCTGCTGGATACCCTGGAAAAAGCATGCGGGTGTACGGCCGGTAACGCGGTAATGGATATTGCGTGCAACGTAGAGCCCTCAACTGTCTGCCTCGGAGCAAACGGTGGGGTATTCGCTTGCACCGAGGTCATGCTGGTCTACCCCGCGGGGAGAATCGGTATGATCCAAGACGCCGACATCGAAGAGAAGGTCCAAGCCTACTACGCTACTGTTGACCCGACCAAGATGGAGTGTCGGTACACCTCCTATGCTTGGCCTGGAGTCAGTCTCATCATCCAAAGCGGTCACGGTTGTCCGCTGACGAAAGGAGGGGTATGATTGTACCAACGACTTCTGGATCTGTATGCGCAACTTGACACACTGTATCGAGGGATTTTCGACTCGGTGTGTGCCGGCTGCACGGACCACGACTGCGAAGGGTACATCTGGCTCCTCCCCGAGGAAGAGGCAGTGCTCCTTGACGCAGGCATACCAGTCGTTGAGATTAATGGAAACGCATGGTTCATCTACTCTTTCCCCGAGGAAGACGGTCGGATCATCATAGACCGGCCGAAACCTCCCTGTGTCCTTCGAGAGGGGAAGAAATGCTCCGCGTACAACCTGAGACCTCTGGTGTGCCGCATGTACCCGGTTGGTCTCGTTACCCACGACGGCACGGTGTCTCTTGTTCTGCATGAGGACTGCGCTTTCACTCGTTGCCAAGACGAGCAAGCAAAAACCCGATTCCTACAAGAGGTATCCACTGTCTTCCAGGGCCTTGCCCCCGAGCTAACCCAACACATCCTGAGATGCTATCTGGATGTCGACGAAGTTTCCGTCCTCCCGGACGGGCCAAACGCCTACGAGGTAATCTCGCCGTTTGGTATCAACGCCGCTCCCTAAGAAAGGGGTGAATGTGATGAGCAAGTGCAAAGCCACTCTCGACCCGGACCGCGTGAAGAAGATCACGGTCAAGGCGAAGCCCAAGAAGAAGTAGGGCGCCTGCGGGTCGCAATCGGTCCATGGGTCAGTCGCTTCCCTACGGGGAGTGCGACTGACCCGTTTTTTTTAGTATAGATCCAGAAAATTTTTGGAGAAAATTCTGTCTTTTAAATCATCGGTGATTTCTAGACTATTTATTAGGTCAATATGATCTTTGGTTTTGCACATTCCATAATCAGTTCCGAATAATACTCTGTCGTTACGGTCATGTATCGTTTTTTTAAGTATGTCTTTCACTTTTTGTACTCCGCCGCTCTCATCAATGACTTCATGATCTGCCAAAGCAGAGGTGTCAAAAAAGATGTTGGGGATATCCTTTGTCGTCTCGTAGCAATATTCAAGACGAGGCCAGAAGTAATGTGAGATTATTATCTTAAGGTGTGGAAATTTATTTGCAATCTCGACAATCATTTTGGGATCGTTGAATTTTGCCGCTTCAGAATCCCCGCTATTTGCTCCGGTATGCATCATCACCGGAATACTGTGTTTATTACACAGCTCGTATGTCGAAAAGCATCTTTGGTCCGTCGGGTAGATTTTGTCATGCCCGTTATATAGCTTCAAGCCAATTATCTTTTTTTCTAAAATAAGCTTCTCGATTTTCGCTAATTTATCTTCCGGTTGATCAAATGGATTTATTGCCCCAATTAATGAAATTTCTTTGTGGTCATCAAAAATCCTTATCAATGTTTCAATATCAGCAGTGCCGGATTCTTCAACATTATCAGCAATAATAACAGATTTACTCACTCCATTTTGTTTCATATCTAAAAGTAGAGCTTTTGCAGCGTCCTCGTACGTTTTGTTTTCTTCGGTTATAGACAGGTGCCGGTGGCAATCAATTATCATTCTATTCATAAGTTTAGTTTAGCACAGCCCAAAGTTTATAGAAGGAGAGGCTGTAATTTATAAATTGCGGGCGCGGTTTTTGAGGCCGCGCCCTGGTTTTTCTGCTTGGTGTCTCTACGAAGACAGTGCCGCTCTTCTGCCCTTCAGTTTTCTGAGGGCGGAATAGGCTCCACATACCCTTTCGGATCCGTAGAGTTGGCTTGAAAGAGCGAGGTTCTGGAGATCACAGAACTGACCATTTGCCCTTGCGGGACAGTTTAGGCAGTCTCTGAAATCCAGGACATTCAGATCTCGTAGTTTCGCGAATGAACTCTGCCACGCTTGGGCAAAACTCACTTCGCGCAGATTGGCTTCCCGGAACCAATCCTCTGCAGCGTAGTAGTTGTCCGGGTAAAGGTAGCCATCCGAACTTACGTAGGCGACAAAGACACCCGGCTCGGGGCGTCCTGTCGCTTCTACTAGTTCGGCGACTCCACCGTATGTGTTGGGGTTGGCGACCTCGCCTAGAGGATACTGTCCAGCTCTTTGGACGAGGAAGTTGCGCCATTCGATTTCTGCTTCGATTGCTGCATCGAGATCGCTCTCTTGCAGTAGCAGTCCGGGGTATTGTTTCGCCCTTCCAATCGGCAGGATGTCAATGAGCTGAAAATCCAAGCCCAGATCATGACAGTGGCGGATCGTGGAAGCCATCTCAGTCACATTGTCGTGAAAGAGAACCCCCTCAAGAGCGAAGCGTTTCCTGGCTTCAGAGAGAATCCGGACGCTCTCCATTACAGTTTCTGGCAAGATTCCCCTGAGTGACTTGCTGCCAATCAGGCCGTCGTAGCTCACTACGACGAAAACTCGATCGGGGATTGCGCTTGCGAATTCCTCGGTTAAGGCCACGCCGTTGATCAGTAGGTTACAGCTCAGGCCGATGTTGCTGGCGTACTGAATTATCTCGGTGCAACCCTCGTGTTTTCTTGGGTCGCCTCCAGTAATGTATACTGACATTGTCTGGAGGTCTCGGAGTTGACGTAGCAGTCCTTTCCAGTCCTCGGTGTTCAGTTCGTTGTTTCGAGGTCTTGGCGCGTTGATGTAGCAATGCTTACATTCCAGTGCGCATCTCCGAGTCAGCTCTAAGTGGACCACGAGCGGTGACTTGAGCGGGCAAGGAGATTCGGTGAGTTCCGGTGGCACGGTGTTTAACCGTCTGCCGAACTTGTCGAGATAGACAATGTTGCCACGGCCGTCGCTTCTGATGCGGAAGTTGCCCTGATCCGACTCTTGCTCAACAAACACGCTATTCACCCCTTATTCGTCAATGTGCAAACCCGATAGGTTAGCTGATCATCCTCCCATAAAACGACCAGTGAGTCAATCAAAAAATGACCAGAGAGTGCTTTTCCAATGATCTTTTGGTCGTTTTCGCTAAATCAGGCTGCTCTTTAGATCTTCGTAAATCTGATCTTTGTCGTCCTGACCCCTCAATCTTCCGGTTAATACTCCTAATTTATAGCTAACTCCGTCGCTCATTAGCTTCCAGTTAGTTCCCCCGAGTAATTTAACGAGCGCCTTTCTAAGCATCTGACAGCTTTCATAATTCTCCCTACCAACCTTGTCATCTTGAACGGAAAAGTTGATTATTAAATCCTTTCCGACTTGGGGGTTTGTGATAGATAATCCAACATAGTTTGACTTTTTGAGCCCTTTGTTTAGCAACTCCGATAGATCGGCTAAGGAGAGTTGTTTTATATTCTGCGCTTTCTCATAAACGACCTTGTTCTTTTGGTGATCCTTGAACTCATCAACGATCCTAACCATATTTTTCAGATCGTATTTATACGAAACATATTTGCGACCTTCCTCTTCCGAAAGACAATATTCGAGTTTGTCTTTTGCGAAGTCTGGATCAGGTTCTTCTTTTTCTTTAGGTTTTGGAAATAGATCGAGCGTGTACGTTTCCTTATTCCCACACTTGGGACAGAGATTATGAGTCGTTATTTTCTTTGCCGTCTTAATATGTTTAGATTCCCATTTGGTATTACATTCCGGACAAAGGTTACCCTTAAAAATATATTCCTCGCCATTGGCATAAAGTCCGCGAGTTTCTTTGCAACTTTTACAACCGAAAATAAAATAGACGCGATCAACTTCCGTTTCAAAATTAGTTTCTAAATTAGCCAATCCTAACTCCATAAGCTGATTGCATTTCGGGCAATAAACGGTTGGTGGTTTGGTTTGTAACAGCTCGTCTCTTTGGCGACCCCGTTCCATCCACTTTTCAATCGTAGTTTCTTTGTCGGCAAATCTTTCTCCCTTCAAAAAGAACAGGGAGAGGTTTAGAGAAACCTGCGACCAGCGATCCTTGATCTGTCCGAGCTTATCCTTAGTCTTAGCTGTCTTTTTGTAATGCTCAACAGTACGACGGCATCGCCCGACTGTTCCTTCATCATAAAGATTGCTGTAATACTCTTTGTCTTTTAAGTAAGTAGTCATTTTCTAAGCCGATTATATCAAATAATATGATATATTTTAGCCATGGAGATAAACCGATATAAAACAGCCGGACAATGGTATAAAACCCTGAAGAAGGACGGATATCAAATTCCGCTTACGCTTTATTATGAGTTGAACAAACTTTCTAAGGAAAAAGGAGTTTCATTTCAGGATGCCTACAAAGAGTTGTCTGAAAGCGGAAGAATCAAGATAGTCGATAAAACAATTAATTTTGATCTAAACGAGAAGAAATGAAAAAAGAAGTTGTAGAAAAATGGAGTGAAAGAGTTGAACAGAGGATTTCATTAATCTTAGGTAATCCATATTTTAAAAAAGACTTAATTCTATTAAGAGAAAAGTTTGACATCCCCCAAAAAGGATTTGATACGACTAAGGAGCAGTGGAAATGGGAGAAGGAAGTGTGGGCAAAGCAAGAAAAATATTATCGGACAGAAGGAGCAAAGCATTGGCAAGAATTGGAGCAGCTCCTAAAAAAAGATCCTTTGAAATATAAGGCAAGGCAAGACGAAATAAACAGTTTGGCTCCCCATAATAGATTTAAAGCAGATCTGGCGAAGCTAATTATCAAATACAAACTTTCACACAGAGATATCGATATGATTGAACCATATGTTTACTATAATAATCCCCCAGAACTGAGATTACGTCTCGGTCCTTCGATCGAAACAACATTCGATCCCGAGACAGATCAAAGACAAATTAAAATATTAATCGATGCAAATACTACAATCAGCGATATAAAGACGATTTGGCCAAATGTTATGATCCATCAGAAGTCACTTTCCTATCGCCGAAAAAATAAGGTTCAGCCAATACCAAATTTAAAAATGTACAAAAGGGCATATGAACTCGACCAAGAGGGTAAAACCGCTCAGAAGGTGGCAGAAATATTAAACGATGAATTCAAGGGTGTAACCACGGTCGGCTACAACGACATTGCTGATTACCTAAAAAGATATAAAAAACATACAGGCATGAATTAGGCTCAATTCCTACCTTCTACAAAAATAACTAAAGAGAATATCGTCAAGATATCCTCTTTTTTATATCAAATAAATAATTTGCAAAGGAGCAAAGATGGAAAATATAAAAATAAATTATGTAGAGATCAATAAGCTGAAAAAGAGTCTTTATAATCCTCGTCGTTGGAGTGAAACTGCGTTAGACAACTTGAAACAAAGTATTAAATCTTTTGGGATTTGTGATCCAGCTATCGTCAACATGGCACCAGGGCGAGAGTATGTGCTTATTGGTGGCCACATGAGGATGGCTGCGGCGAAGGCTTTGGGATATAAAGAAATGCCCTGTGTTTTTCTTAACATTCCCGATTTGGAAAAAGAGAAAGAGCTAAATATTCGTCTGAATAAAAATCAGGGAGAATTCAACAATGAACTATTAGCTGAATTTGATCAGACTTTTCTGGCAAATATCGGTTTTTCTTCCGAGGATCTTGACTCAATCTTCGAGATTGACGAGACGCCGGAAGAATTCGATCTGCAAAGAGAATTGGATAAGCTCGACATCAAAAAGATCGAAATGCAAAAAGGCGATATCTGGGATCTTGATGGATCGAGAATGATGGTTGGCGACTCAACTATCGAAGCAGACGTCCTTAAGTTAATGGGCGATGAGAAAGCGGATATGTGCTTCACAGATCCACCCTATATTTTAGATTATTTGAACGCCAAGCGTCACGGCAAACCGACCGAAGGGTTTGGCGCAAAGAGAAATCGAAGATACTTAGAAACAGACGTATTGCCGGATGACTTTACCGAATTATGGATGGCCAATATCGCCAAGGTGCAAAAAGAATCATTCAGCATCATCTGCTATGAGAATTGGAAAAATATTCCAACGATATGGGAAGCGATGAAGAAACATTGGAAAATCAAAAACATGATCGTATGGCACCTGCCAAACAGAAACCAGGGATTTGCCGCTCGTCACAAGTTTTTCTCGAAGCACGACATTGCTTTGGTCGGAGCATCACTAGATCGAGACATTGAATATAATCTCGACAATGAAAAAGATGGTCTGCAAAACGAATACGAAACGGCGCTTTACGCAATCTCTGGTAACCCACAATGGGAAGGATATAAAAAGGGCAACAAGATTTGTCCTACTGATTTCATTGATTTTAACGCCGCTGATGAGAAAAGTTCTGGTCAAGGAATAATCTTTGGGACTAAGCCAATCGAAATTCTCATTCCCTACATCAAAGTTCTCACTAAACGAGCCGACTTAATTATCGAACCATTCGGTGGTTCGGGATCTACCTTAATCGCAGCAACCAAAATGAGGAGGCGTTGTTTTCTAATGGAGAAAAGTTGTGTCTACGCCGAGGTTATCCGAAACCGCTGGGAGAAGTTAACTGGCAAGAAGGCCGTAAAGATTAAAGGCAAAAATGACTAACTCAAAACAAGCAAAAACCAAACAAATCATTATAACCGAACTCGCTAAAACCCCGATTGTAGAGTTGGTATGTAAAAGATCTGGCGTTAGCCGGGCAACCTTCTATCGCTGGCGGAAAGATGATAAGAAATTTGCCGAAGAGTCAGATGAAGCAACGGTTGATGGAACGAAGATTATCAATGACATGGCCGAGTCACAGCTTATCTCGGCGATAAGAGATAAGAATCTGACGGCGATAATCTTCTGGCTCAAAAACCACCACTCAATCTATAAAACAAAAATTGAGTTGACAGCTGGGAATGTGGACAAAGAATTAACGCCAGAGCAAGAAGAAACAATTAAACAAGCATTAGTATTGGGATTACTAACTAAAGAGGAAGGTCAAAATGACAAAGCAGAATAGTTTTGAATTAAGCGAAAGAATTATTAGGGACCCTGTCTTAAGAAAAAGTATCGCAAAGGAAAATCATCAATGGTTTTTTCATGTTTATTTTACCGACTATATCAAATACGAAACCGCACTCTTCCAAAAAGAACTTTTTGCCATTACCGAGGATGAAACGATTAAGAATGCAGTAATTTGTGCTTTTCGTGGCTCGGCGAAATCGACAATCCTTTCCATGTCATATCCTATTTGGTCGGTAGTCAGTAAACAGCAGAAAAAGTTCATTCTCATTTTGAGCCAGACCCAATCCCAAGTAAAACTACACATGAGCAACATTAAACGTGAGCTAGAGTCAAACGAGCTCTTAAGAGCCGACCTAGGACCTTTTCAGCAGGAAACAGAAGAATGGGCGGCTGATTCAATAATAATCCCAAGATATAACGCAAGAATAGCAGCGTGTTCAGCTGAGCAAAGCATTCGGGGAGTGCGATTTGGGGCGCACCGACCAGATCTCATTATTGTAGACGATGCCGAGGATTTGAATTCAGTAAGAACGAAGGAAGGCCGAGACAAGATCTTTAATTGGTTCACTAGTGAAGTGATTCCCTGTGGAGATAAAAATACCAAAATAATTTTGGCTGGGAATCTGCTCCACCGCGATTCACTAACGATGCGTTTGAAGAAGCTGATCGAAGAGAACCATTTTAATGGCATTTTTAAGGAATATCCATTAATTGGCACCGATAATCAAATTGCATGGCCGGGTAAATTCCAGACGATGAAAGATGTTGAAGATTTGAGAAACCTTTTTGCTAGTGAAGCAGCTTTTCAGAGAGAGATGAATCTAAAAATAATTAGCTCTCAGGAACAAGTAATATGCGAAGAATATCTACATTATTACAACACAGAAGAATTGCCAGACGAGAGGAACATCCTTTATTACGGGGTGGGTATTGATCTGGCAATTTCAGAAAAAAGTACTGCCGATTACACTGCGATGGTTTCAGGGGCGGTTGGTTGCGACTTAAACGGTCAGGTAAAAGTATACATTTTGCCAAATCCGATAAACGAGAGAATCACATTCCCACAAACGATCGAATACATCAAAAGAATAAGGGGAAGTTTAGGATCAATGACAAACCTTTTCATCGAAGATTTTGCCTACCAGAGTTCAGTAATTCAACAGCTAAAAGAAGATGGAATATATGCCCAACCGACTAAGATCGTCGGTGCCGATAAGAGAACCCGGCTCAACCTTATTTCCAATATGGTTCGTAATGGGCAAGTAGTTTTTCCCCAGACGGGCTGTGAGGACTTAATCAATCAGCTTTTGGGTTTTGGCGTGGAAAAGCACGACGACTTAGTCGACGCTTTTGTCTATTTAGTAAACGAAGCTTTTAAGCCAGAAAATGAACCTTGCACAGCTGATGACTTCGTTTTTGTTTAAATATCCTTGACTTAACATGCGGTTCGCGTCATCCCTTTGGTTAAAAGAAAATAAATGAAGAAATTATGATGAAAAAATATTACATCAAAGAAGACAAATTGATAATTGAATCAGACCCTACAGTTGAAATACCACTTGCAAAGATGATGTTCGTCAAACTTGAACATGATAGTGCAGGGCCATTGATTAAAATCACCACAGTTTCGGGAACGATCGTGAAGTTCTGGATTGATCCAAGCCAAACAGATAAGATCCTGAACTTTATCCAAGACAAGTTTGCCGAGGCAATAATGAAAGGGTTAAAGAAAAAGGAGTAGCTATGGAAAATAAAAACTTATTGGTTACGGAACAAGATTTCTTGGCTTATCGAGAAGTGCAATTTTCTGGTATCACTAATATGTTCGATGTCGAGATGGTTTCACAATTATCAGGTTTAAGCCGAGAGAAGATATTCGATATCATGAAGAACTATGATAGTTATGTAAAAAAATGGAATTAAACAACACAAAACAGTTCACCTTAAAAAAGGCGTCCTGCTTTGTGTAGCTAGAGTGCTATCTCAACCAATAGCCTGTAGGAGGATATGCTGACAACGAAGCTCCCGAGGAAGCTGTTGTAGAAGCTATCATATCCCTTGACCAATCTGGGCCAATGTAGGCGGGGTGTGCTGGAGTATCATGGGGACATTGCTCTATGCAACCGCAATTTCTACAGTAGAAAAAGTGGCTACATATACCGAATCCTACGGCTGTCACCATAATTGCGCCACAGGCACACAACTTTCTCATATCAGTCATTTTGCCCTCAATGGATTTTGTCTTTCGGTGGGTTAGGATCGGGTCCGTAACTGTCCTTGTCTTGGATCTGACCGTTTTTACCGTGAATTACCGATTCGACTTGCCGGTTTATCGCAATTTCGCGCGACCTTGTTTTGGCCTCAGTCTTTGTGTCATATAGACCAGCAGCTCTTTGAGCTTTCTCGGAAATAACGGCCCAGTTGCCTTGATCCCGTCGATATACTACGTGAACATTTTTATTTGCCATTTCGTATTACCGTTGTTAATTTACAAGGGTGCCAGATAGTATGGTATATTATATTTGACGTAAACATACCGGTGCGAAGATCGGCCATCCAATGAAAATTGGCAACGCGAATCAAACACCCGAAAAAGCTGCTCACTGAATTGGGCAGTTTTTTCTGATATTTGATCAAGTCCCTCCTTATCATAGGACTTAATACGCTAAACTATTTCTAAGTGATGGCATGTCTCTCCTTACAAAAACAAAGAGGCCTGTGCCTCCTTTCACTACCAACCATTGTAAAGCAAGCTTTACGTTTTGTCAAACAACAAAAATACAGCCTAAAGGCATTTACACTGCCCAACATTATCTTTTAGACCTAGGAGATTTTGCACAAAAACTGATAAATCCTAACCATCGCCAGGGTATCGAGTTCGCAATACTTAAGAAGTCCAGCAAGAATATTATCTTTCTTGTCTTTGTGTTTCCCGTCGAGCACAGCTTCCATCCAAAGTCTTTGTGCGGCGTTTCCTGCATGAATATCAAGATCTTTATACGATAGCTCTGGAATCAGAACGGGTAATACATTTTTAATAGACGCACTTCCGAAGAAATCTTTATGAACATAGGATCCAGTCGAAAATGGGATCATTAAATCTATAACCCTTTCATTAACGCCCTTGTAAAATTCTTCGTATTCAGGCAAGATCTTTCCCATCAATTCATTACAGCCTTTTTCAAACGCCTCATACCAGACTAGAACGGTTCCTTTTGCACCGATTTGCGATTTTAGGGCTTCGGTCAAAGGTTTAATTGGATTGGAATCATCAGAGTGCAGATATTCAAAATGCTTCATTTCAGCATCAGGAGATTCTAATACGTGAAGTGAATATTGAAATGGCAACTGTTTGTATGGCCCAAGACCATCAAAATATGGCACAACACTGGAAAGGGTTTCGTAATCCAAAAAATATAATGGGTATTTAATATGAGTGAGAAATTCTTTGATCCTTTGTTTGTTTAAAAAAACTTCATTATTCTTCGTGGCTTGAAATTGTCTCAATTGCCTTGTGTCGAGATGGAAGTCGTCTGGAATATCGGCGATTCTTTTGACTCCAAGTGCTTCAAGTCGGCCTATTTTGTCAGCACCGGGCGAACATAAGTGATAGATACTATATTCATCAATCTCGGCCATTGTTTTGTAAATCGAAAGCCAGTCGCTAAAAGCTCCGAGTTTGGCATGGGCTGGTGAGATATCAGGGCACTCATTGCATTTTATTACTTCAAGGGCTTTCTCGATATTGTCTTTGGTGAATTCTTTGAGCTTTTTTACCCTGTCCGTTACTTCGGTAATTTTAACCAGCTCGTCTGCTTGCACTTCGCCGTTTCTGATATATTCATTGTTAACATGAACTACAAAAACTCTTTCGACTTTATAGCCAGCACATTTAATAACCTCGATCTGAAATGCAAGATCTGGTTCGTGTTCTGGTCGGGGAGCAGTGCTAGATTTAATTTCATAAAGATCAAAAGAATCGTTGTCTCCTCTGACTAAAACATCGCAAATACAAGTGATTTTCCCAGACTCAAAACCCGCCTGAATGATCGTCTTTGCGCCTTCGTCAATTGCTTTCTTGGTGCGTGAGGTTAGGGTTTTATAATCATCGAAATTATCAAATCCGATCTTAACGGCATCTGGAAAAAGTTGTTCTGCATATGACTCAAAAACATATCCAGCGTCAAAGATTGCCTGAGTATCCTCGTCAATCGGCGGTAGCTTGTCTTTATCGTGTTTCTTTAACCACAGCCAGGCAGGATGACGAAGAAAAAGCATGTAGTCAGACTTTGAGATTTGCATATTTGACATGTCAATGAGTTCTAATTAAAATGACCAGATTTTGACAGATTCCTTTGCTAATTTCTTGGATCTCTCGTCGACATTCTTGAATTTGAAATCGTCAAGTTTAGATAATTCATGAGTAAGCTTTATTTCCGATCCTTCATAGATTTC
>Ga0172381_10004941_pt1 | contig 13651 bp, 19 predicted proteins | sample Leawel6488metaG_FD_119754 | JGI IMG/M metagenome (GOLD analysis project Ga0172381, IMG submission 119754) | Leachate microbial communities from a municipal landfill in Southern Ontario, Canada - Leachate well 64-88 metaG | ecosystem: Engineered > Solid waste > Landfill > Unclassified | place... | reverse complement strand
GTTAATTGTTAATATTAATGTTAATAATCGTGTTACTATTATTTGCAGCATCGATATATTGACGTCTACATGATCTAGTCATGTTGTGCTATATCATAGTGATGCTGCGTCTATCTATATGATGCTATCAGTATCAGTCATGATCGTGTGATAACATCATGATGATAATATAACACTGTAGTTTTACTTTGTCAAATAATAATTTATATTATTTTATAACTATATTACACTATAAACTATTGATATATAATGATATAAGATTGATACTAAAAAATAATCTAAAAACATCTTAATAAATATACATGATTATTGTAGTTATTATATATAGTGTGTGATTGCAGCGTTAATATTGTTACGTATATTTGCTGTATAGCTATTGATTTATGCTCAAAAATATGGTATTAATGCATTATATTTTAAGGGATGTTTGTTAATGCTGGGTTTTGTCGCTTACTAACATATTTTATACACTTATCTAACTGTGTATATTTTAACCAGGTCTTACAGCTAACTAATCAATCTAATCTGCATCTAATAATCGTATTCGATATTATCGTATTCGGTTTTATAGTGGGGTATATCTAATCTTAGCTTAAGATTTGCAACTGTTTTTATATCTACACTTATCACTTACTTAATAGCACAATTACTGTTCAGGTATATTAATACGATGATTACATGTGATTTTATCAACATTACGTATAGTGGATACCGTCTCTTATAGGATACTGGAAACAGGTCTTGTAGATATTGGATTACATTGTTGTAGGTAATGGATTACATCATTACTCATATATATACATGTGTTCCACGTGAAACATATATATATAGTGTATGGGGTAGGGGTTCTATTATAGTTATGGTATGGGTATACCCCCTAAAGTAATTATATCTATATATATACCTATAACCATTCTTCTATAGTTGGATAATTTCAAATACTATAGTACATAAACTGTACAATCATTTGATTAATAATTTCTGATGTATCGATAACTGGCTAGGACTTTAACTGGAGGTAGTATGAAGTATTTTATTAGATTTGTTATAGGTAATGTACGGGTATGGATAGCAGGTAGATTCTATTTTTATAAAGATCTTCATGGCAGGAGGTACAGAGATGTATACAAATGATAGCGAGAGTAACTACTTTGACACATTGGTTACAGAGTGTAGTGCATGCAAAGTATTAGAAGAGCTTAGGGAGAACAACGCTAAGAGAAGAGAGGTGTGCGCTATGTTAGAAGAAAGGAATAGATGTCTTGAGGAAAGGGTTAAAGACCTAGAAGGCAAGTTATCTAGGGCAGTAAGAAAGCTTAGCTTTATGAATGGTAAGTATGGCGATAACTCCTTTGGTAGAGAATGATAGCTGGCTAGGTGTTAGTGCGAAGATAAGGTCTTGGACTTCGTGAGGAGACCCCCTCTTTTGGGAAGCCCTTATATGCCTCTTGCTGGGTAAATGGAAAGTATTTACTAATTTTAAAATATTCTTGTTATAACAATATCGTGTGGTGTATATTTATTATATATGATACAAGAAAGCAATAATTACATATTTAATCCTGACAAAGTAGTAAAGAAAATCTCTAATAAAGAGCGTAGAGCTCAAATGCGACAAAGGACAGGCTCTAGAGGGGATAAGGTAAGAAGGTTTAGAAAGATGTTTGGCTTAAAACTAAGCGAGCTTGGGTTGCTCCTCAACAAGAAGCCAAAGACTATAGAGAAATGGGAAGACTATAACCGAGGCGTACCTGTAGGATATGCCATAATGCTGGATAAACTATCTAAGGGAAAGATGGCTGTATTTACTGAAGTGCCACCTATTATGCTCCTGCCTAAAGATGAGCAATCAGATATCCTTCGTAGGTGGAACATTATGAAGACGATTAGAAACCATAGGGGTAATTATCTTTATCCTTGTATTGTTAGGAACGGGTTGTAGATATGTGGATACAAATTTGGATACTTATTATTTTATTACTATTAATACTAGGGATACAAGCAGCAACTGACAAGATGAAACAGAAAGGAACTATTGGTTCATTTAGTAAAGCAGCTAAGAAAGCTGGTAAGAGTACAGGAGCAATGGCTACTAAGGTACTTAATAATCCTAAGGCAAGCCCAGCTATGAAAAAGAAAGCTAACTTTGCTAAGAACGTTGCTAAAGCGAGGAAGAAATAATGCACCACGAGCATATAGACCCACAGCATCCATTCGATCTATCTTGGGTAACCCAAGTATTAGCTAGCGTTATGACGCACGTAGAAGGATGTGCAGACGCTCCTAACAGAGATACACTAGCTAAATCAATGAAAGATGCAATCATGCTGGCAATCAAACTAGATGATGAGTACAAACGCCATGAGACTAATAAAAAAGATTAAATGTATTATCCGTGGTTATTACCATGTGGTTAGATTCAGAGTGTGGTTGTGGTGGAGGACGAGGGAACAATTTAAAATGTTAGAGAAAAAGGTTAATTCTGCAAAAGAAGAGTTACGAAAAGAACAGGAGGATAATAAATGAAGAAAAAAACTATCACAATAAAAGCTAAAGTATATAAACCAAAGTCAAAAACTTATCCTAAAAAACCATTAGCAGAAGGAACTAAAGTAGAAAAAGAACATACGCCTAGTAAGAAATTAGCTGAAACAATAGCTAAGAATCATTTAGATGAAGACAAGTCATACTACAAGAAACTTAAGAAAGTAGAAAAGAAGAAGTAGTCATTATATATAGCGTTAGATTCTTGGGTGGTTTATGCGTTTTATTTATACAAATAATAAAGGATAAATATGGGCAAAATGATTAGTTTGGTTGGTAACTTAGGGGCTATAACGATCAATAGCGACTACATATACATGTTACGTATGGATTTTAACGTGTGCGACAATAGTTACGATGTTGTCCTGTACTATAAGATAGACAATTACGCGATGATACATCTAGCTAACGGCGACAAAGACGCGATGACAAGGTTTTATGCTGATGCGTCAGATAAGCTTGTAGATAGTAAGAGTTAAGCATGTATAAGCTAGCACTAGTAATGACTATTAAATTCCTGCTGATATGTCTAGCATTGATAGCATGCTTGGAAATCGTTGCTGTTATCATTACAGCAATTAAAATGTATCTAGGCAATGTAGCTATTTGCATACTATTAGTATTACCGTTACCGATAGCAATTTATTTTATATTTCTCAGGGATATCAAAAACGATCCATTTAATAGGTGAATAGTGACAATAACAACTAAATATAAATCATGGCTAATGATAGGCACCCCAGATCAAATAGGGCACGAGCTTAAAGTAGGCATGCTTGTAGAAACCAATGGTAATGGCGATAGCACACTGAAGCGTATCACGATACGCGGTCATATAGTGCATATGAACAGTTTTAACATTTACATCGGGACTGATATAGATACACATTCAGGGTGCGGGGAATATTTGGAAGAAGCTCGTAAGTATGGATACAGTAAAACATGGCAAGTAACTAAAAGTAATAACGTAGCCTGGATTAAGATAGTAGAAATGACAAAGCTAGAAAAAGTAGAAATAGGGAAACGATATATTGTTAAAGATATTTTCCATTTACTTAAAGTTGGTATGAAGGTTAAAGATATAAATAAATTTCCGGTTGACTCGTATGGTAAGATATCAGATATATCTAACAAATATTTTAAGATAAAATGTTATGGCGGGTCAATTATTACACTCCACAAAGAATATAGTGGGCATATCGAGATATTAGAAACACCAGAAGAAACAAAGACTATCTGGAATATGCTCGATACTCGTATGAAAGAATTGGAGAATACGCTGGCAACCTCAGAATTACCAATGCACACACATACAGTAGGTTTTTGTTGCGAAGAAATTCCAAGTCATACGCACAATATAATCACAACAGATAACCGCGGTTTAACTTTTACAGATGAAGACACGTGGTTTATCAGATCTACGGCAGAATTTATCAAACAACCAGAGGAAAATAAAATGTCACTAATATATAAATTCAAACAACTATTTACTACAGAGCCAACTAAGAGCCTAAAGAAAGCTGGATTTATAGACGATAACAGTTTCTTAACAAGCGAAGGTGGTGCAGTATTGCTTAAATGGTTATTAGATAAGAATATTGATGCATTCAAAGCAGAAGTAGTTGACCCAATTATAAAAGAGATGGATAAGGAATAAAATTATATGATAAACATGCTGGAGTTAGAAGGAGAAAATAAATTAGTCTTAACGCGACCGGAATTAATTAACTCCATAGTTTATGAAAAGTCATGGGGAGTTACTGTATATTTTATAGGAGAAAATGATTTTATTCACCTCTATGAAGGTGATGACGACCAAAAAGCAGAAAGTATTTATAAAAAAGCAAAAGAACTATGGTTTGATGTTATGAATTTTAATAATGGAGCAATAAGGGCAAATAAATGTTTATAATGCCTGATAAGTGTCATCTATTGGATCCAATATGGGATGAGATAGCTGCTGAACAAGGAATGTTAAGGCAGGAATTTATTAATAGTATAACAGAGGACAATATGCCATCAGAATCAATTAGGAGTAAAAAACAAATGCCGAGTACGTCACGCAAACAACAACGTTTTATGGGTATGGTAGATGAGGCAAAGAAAACAGGTAAAGCAAAAAGTCCTGCTATTGCTAAAGCTGCCAAATCAATGACAAAGAAGCAGGTAAAGGAATTTGCTTCTACTAAACAGAAAGGATTACCAATGAAGGTTAAAAAGAAAAGGAAGTAATTAGTAACTTCCTTTTTTAGTACCTTTAATAGCTTTTTGACGCTGTGATCTAATCATAGATCGCTTATTCTCTTCTCGAGCAGCGGTAGGTTGTTTTTTGCTTGTATCGCGCGCAGTCTTTTTCATGATAGTTCTCTTTAACAAAAAGAAACTATAGTAATTAATAACGAATAAAATGTCAAAGAAATTTGCAAGAGATGTACATTTCAAAGAGGGCGTTGTGCCATCAGAAAGGCAAATGGAAAAATTTATAAATCTTCTAACCGGAACAAAGTATGTTGCTGAATATCATTGCACGAAAGTAGAGGAATACATGCGGCAAGGAAAGAGTGTTGCTGCTGCTTGTGTGGAATTCAGGATCACTCCTGGTTGTTTTTATAGTTGGCTCAAAACTCACCCTGAATTTGCCGCCGCATATCAATATGGATTAGCATGTGCAGAGAAGTTTTGGGAAGATAAAGCCATGGAAGTTGTAACAGGAGAGAACGAGGTTAAAGCCGCGCCAGGCATGATTAAGTTTATGCTCGAGCGCAAATTTAAGAAAACCTATGGCAACAGTATAGATGTAACGAATAATGATAAAGATGACAAGTACGAAAAATTGTCTGATGAGGAATTAGATCAGAAAATAAAAATGATAAATAAAGAAATAGCTATTAGAGATTTTACTAAAAAGCATACTATAGATGTAGTGCCTGAGCGAATAGATGACAGATAGCAGATACCAGAAGATAGATTTATTAAATTGCTTAGACCAAAAGCTTGATAAGCTAAAGACTAATAGGCTGTCCCTGTTTTTTCCATCTGACGGCATATTTAAACGATCTCTTTACCCAAAACACATTAGCTTTTTTGAGGCAGGTACTAAGTACCGCGAACGAGCTATGATTGCCGCTAACCGCGTTGGAAAAACAGTGGCGGCCGGTGTTGAAATGTCATATCACCTAACAGGACTATACCCTAGGTGGTGGAAAGGTAGAAAATTCGATAAGCCGGTAGATTGTTGGGCAGCTGGCCAAACAAATCAAACAACCAGAGATATTATTCAACTTCTTTTACTAGGTAAACGCGGTGAAGAAGGAACAGGATTGATACCTGCAGATAAGTTAGAACGTTTTGTGTCAAAACAAGGCGTATCTGATGCGGTAGAAACTATCTATGTGAAGCATGTAACGGGAATGACAAGCGTTATAGGGCTAAAATCTTATGACCAAGGGCCTGAAAGCTTTATGGGTACAGCAAAAGATGTTATATGGCTAGATGAAGAGCCTAGCAGCGCCGTATATGCTGAATGCTTGACTCGTACAATGACGGTAGATGGTATGGTCATGTGTACCTTCACGCCTCTTAATGGGCTTTCTAGCGTTGTTTTAAGCTTCATGCCTAATGGTAAGATACCTGAAGAACAGGAAGGGTCAAAATTCATCATACAGATCACATGGAATGATGTGCCGCATCTTTCAGAAGAGTCAAAAAATCAATTATGGGCTAATTTGCCTCCTCATGAGCGCGATGCGCGTAGTCAAGGCATACCTACACTAGGTAGTGGAGCGGTATACCCAATTGTTGAAGAGGATATTTTAGTTCATCCATTCGATATACCAGGCTATTGGCCTAGATTTTTCGGTATGGATGTAGGTTGGAATAAAACAGCTTGCGCCTGGTTCGCGCTAGATAAGAATAGCGATGTTCTTTATCTCTATAACGAATATTACCGAGGAAAAGCTGAGGCAGCTGTTCATGCTGATGCAATTATGGCGCGTGGAGAATGGATTAAAGGTGTTATTGACCCAGCTTCGCGCGGAAGATCACAGCATGATGGCACTGCGCTTATTCAAGAATATAGAAATAAAGGTATGGATATTGATATTGCTGATAATTCAGTGGAGGCGGGAATATTTAAAGTATTTGACCGTATGTGCAGCGGAAGACTTAAGGTATTTACTACATGTATGGCGTGGCGTAACGAATTTAGAGTGTACAGAAGAGATCAAGAAGGAAAGATAGTAAAAGAAAACGATCATTTAATGGATGCAACTAGGTATGGAATTATGAGCGGTATATCACGGGCAACTAGAGAGCCGCTTGGGGTTGAGGAAGAATATTATAGCACTCAATCATCTAATAAAAATCCTGTAACAGGATATTAAGAGGAAAAATTATGGCTATTTATGATGATAGTTTAGTAAACAATTATAATGAACATAAAGTATATCCAGGAACAATCGAGGATATAGAAAAAGATCCAAATATTGCGAAAAAACTTGGAGATAAAGATTTACAGGAAATTGCAGACAAACTTTATAAAGATTATTTATCTGATAAAGATTCACGCCAAACATGGTGGGATACTATCTCGCAAGCATTGAAAATAGCCCGCCAAGAGGATGAGAGAAAGAACTTTCCATGGGAAGGTGCTGCAAATATTAGATACCCACTTATCGTATCTGCTATTGTGCAATATAACTCTCGCACATACCCAGAAGTAGTCAAAGGCGATAAGGTGGTTAATGTCGATGTACTAGGGGAAGACCCTCAGGGGGTAAAAGAACAGGTAGCAAAGAGATTATCACGTCACATGTCGTTCCAATTGCTAAAAGAAGTGCCTAATTGGGAACAGGAGATGGACAGGCTGTTAATGGTTCTTGCAATGATGGGCACAGCATATAAAAAGATATATTATGATTTCGTTAACAATATCCCAATTATTGAATCGTGTAGTCCTGAATATATTATCGTTAACAATTCGATAAAATCATTACAGGATGCAAGAAGAATTACTCATGTTGTTTTCTTAAATGAGAATGATATCTATGAGCGTATTCAAATGGGTTTATTCGATGATTTTGAGTACAAAAAAGTTAGCGATGATATCGAAGAAACTGGCTATAACAATGAAACTCCTAATCAGCAAAGTACAGATGATTATGGCATTAAAGACGGTGTACATCCGTTTTTAGAGCAGCACATGTTTTGTGATTTGGACGGCGATGGTTACCAAGAACCTTACGTTGTAACTATGCACTTGCCTACAAGAAAAGTAGTAAGAATTGTAGCTAGGTTTGCAATAGAAAATGTTAAAAAGATGGGAGATAAGATTTTATCTATCAAACCAGATTTACATTTCATAGATTACCACTTTATCCCCTCCGCTGATGGTTCATTCCATAGCCAAGGGTTTGGATCGTTACTTTATCACATGAACCATACGGCAAATACAATCATAAATAACTTGATTGACGCTGGAACGCTAAACAATACTGGTGGTGGATTTATAGCAAGCGCGTTGAACGCAAAGAAAGGACCTATGCGTTTTAGAATAGGTGAATATCAGGTGCTAGACGCAACAATGGGTACAGATTTGCGTGCCAATATATTTCCTATACCAGCAAGAGAGCCATCGTCTGTTCTATTCCAATTGCTTGGGATGCTGATACAGGCAACTAAGGAAATGGCGTCTGTTTCGGATATTATGCAGGGGCAGGAGAATGCGCAAAATTCACCAGCAACTACGGTATTAGCCCTTATTGAGCAGGGATTAAAGATATACACAGCTATTCAAAAAAGATTGTACCTTGCTCTTTCCAAGGAGTTTACAGCACTTTATCACATGAATAGAAAGTACATGGATAGAATGAAACTATTAAGTTATGTTTCATCAGGTTTGCTACAAGAACAAGACTATCAAGTTCCTGATTTAGATATTTTACCTGTTGCCGATCCTAAAATGGCATCTGATGCGCAGAGATTAGCTAAGGCACAAATGTTAATGTCCCAATATGGCAAGCCGGAAGTAAATAATTGGGAAATAATGAATAGATGGTTTCAGGCTACTGAAGTACCAAATCAAGAGAAAATACTGCCGCCTCCTCAACCACAGCCACCTCCACCAGAGGCATTAAAAATCATGGCAGAAACTAAACTAATCAATATGAAGACTGCGCATATTCTTATGCAAAGTGAGCTTGAGGCTATTGGTAAGCATCTTGAGCATTTACGTATTAAGTTATCCGCAGAACAGATTGGGGCGCAAGCGGCATTCCAAAAACTCACAGCTATTACTAACATGGCTAAAGTTGAGCAAGAAGGGGCGAATATCGCTCAAGCCTCAAAAGATGCTAAAGAAGTTCGTACGGATCAAAAAGATCATATCGAAACTAAAGACTTAATGTCGCCAGAAGCTAACGATATATTATCGACATTAGAGGATATACAGAAAAGAATTAATGTAGTACTTGTTGGTGCTAATAAGCAGAACACGGATTTACCTTCGCAAGATGGTGGTGCTGCTGGTGGCGGCGTTCCTACTGGCGCAGTGCCACAAACACCTGACCAATTAGCTGCTATTTTACAGCAGCAACAAGCCGGTCAGCAGGTTAGATAATAAAAAGAGGAGCACATGAATATAGCAGAATGGTATGAGCACGAAATAGCAGCTAATTTACGGCATGATTTAACAAATGAGATAAATCATTTGTCTCAAATGTTAGTAGACATGCTTGCGTATAGTGATGATGATATGAAAATAATTTCAAAAAAATTTCATCAAACGCAAGGTATTTTGGCAGCAAAGAGACAGTTTTTAAGTTATTTAACAAAACCAAAAACCGAGGAGGAAAATAATGACAGAGAAAAAAAATAATTTACCATTAAAAGCCGTTGGTTACCATTTGATTTTGCTTGTATTGGAAGAAGATAAGCCTGAAGAGAAGTCAAATGGTGGAATAATAATTAGCACAAAGCAACCTAAAGATATAAGAATATCTGAAATTGGGGTTGTACTAGATATTGGCTCTACAGCATTTTCAGAAATCGGTGGCCCAGAAGCGGCAGGTGTATTTAGCGAAGATAAAGTTATCTTTTCAAAACATGCTGGCGTAATTAGACATATTAATGGACAAGATTATCGAATAATTAATGATACAGATGTTCTTGCCGTAATAAAGGAGGATGAATTATGCTAGAAAACGAAATGGCAACGCTACCAGAAGAAACGGTAGTAGAAAATAAAACCCCTGAAACTCCAAAAGAAACTGTACAAACAGAACAAGATATACTTTCTGAACTTTATAATGTAGCTAAACAAGATGATGTTGGGGCGCAAGATCAACCTGTAACTCAAGAATATACAGAGGCAGAAAAAGAAGCTATGTCTATGGGCTGGAGACCAAAAGATCAATATACTGGAAATAAAAAGTATAGAGATGCTGACGAATTCCTAGAGTTTCATCATTTAAGGAAAGGATATAGTAACCTAGATAAGCAAAACAAAGAACTTAAAACGGCAGTTGAGCAGTTAGGCAAGTTTTTAATAACTAAGGAGCAGACTGAGCTTACAACAACTCTTCAGCAAGTTGCATTAAAAAAAGTTGAAGCTGTTAAAATGGGAGATATCCAAACGTACCAGGCTTTAGAGGAGCAGGAGAAATTATTAAATAAACAAATAAGGGAAATTCCCGCTCCTATACCTCAAGATACTGGAGCAGCTAAAAACGCTCATGATGTTATTGCTTCTGATCCCGAACTTATGGATTGGGTTAATAAAAACCCATGGATTAAGAAGACAGATGCCAATGATTTGGCTACCGAAGTTGTAAGAAATTTTGCAGCAGAAAAGGAGCGAGAGTTTAGAGCCAAAAATCCTAATTGCAAGCACATAGACGCATTTAGATATGCAGAAATGTCAACCAAAACAAGATATCCTGAATATAAAGGATTTCAGCAGCAACAACGAACTAATAGTGTAGAGCCAGCTAGAAATTATAGCCAAGGTTCAATACCTAATAGAAAAATAACTATTAATGATCTTGGGCAGGATGAAAGAATAGCGGTAAGGAAAATGTGTAGTATTTCAAAAATGACTGAACAAGATTATATTGATGCTTTAATCAAAAGTGGAGCAATAAAACATGTCAGATAATACAGAACTATTAAAACAGGCGTTTGAAAAATCTAAAATTCATCAAGAACCACAAGTAGCATCTGGTGAACTTGAAGTTGATTATAAAAAAGAACCTGCGCCAAGAGGTAGACCTTCAAGAGAGAAATTACTAAAAGAAAGTAGAGGCGCACGCATTCCTCTTTACGATCAAGCTATTTCTAAATTCAAGGCAGATGTAAGCCCAGGATGTCAGGCCAGATTTGTTAACGATGATTTTCCAGGTAAAATAGCCAAATATGAATTAGCTGGTTGGAGAATAAAAGCAGAAGATGGGTTGCCGATTACGCGTATAGTTAATAGAAGTGGAACAAAAGCGTACTTAATGGAAACCGATAAAGATATTTTTAATGAAGATAAAAAACGAAAGCAACTTAGGCGTATTGATAGATTAAAAGAAATTTCAAAACCTAAAAAAGAAAAACCAACCGATGATAATCCTTATTATGGTCAGTTGAAAATAAATTTAGGTGATGAAAAATAATTTGACATGCTTTATTTTTTTACTTTATACTAGTTACAGCATTTGTATTTCATAGAAAATTTAATAAAGGGATAACTCCCCAGAATTGTCCCTTTATTTACATAAATAAGCCTTATCAGGCACACTTCATATTTACCTCCTTATATAGATCCATCAGCCAACAATCGGCTTCAATATTTTTACTTCTATTTAAATCCAAAACAAAACAACTTTAACTTTAAGGCATCTTTTGATGTCTCGTAATCCTTTTACTAACAATTTTTGGAATTGAGGTCTTTTTATGGCTAATGTTTCTCGTATTGTTGGTGCTGATTATGTTGGTTCGTTATTGGGGCACGCGGTTAATGCAAAAATAACTCCGTGTTTATACATCGCAACAGATGGCACAGCATCATTTATTGGAGACTTTGTTAAGTCTACCGGAGAAGATGCGGTTTATTCTACCACTGGATTGCGTTACCCAGTTGTCACACAAGCAGCAGCAACAGAAACCCTTAGAGGTTTCATTGTAGGTTTCGCTCCTGATCCTACAGATTTATCTAATTTATATCGCAAAGCCACTACTTTACGTTTGGCTTATGTTTGTGATGATCCTTATGCGTTATTTATCATGCAGCGCGATGGTACAAGTGCAGCTACTGATGTCGGGAAAAATACTGATATCGTGGTTGGTGCTGGAAATACCATAACCGGTATGTCAGGTATGTATCTTAATGGTACGGTTGGCACTGGTTCTGCACAAATTCGCATAATTCAAACTGTTCCTGGCGTTGATAATGCGATGGCTACTACTTATACCAAGTACATCTGCATGATTAACGAGCATGAATTTAAATCAACATCTGGCGTGTAAGGGGGAATAATATATGGCTGGAATAATCAATACAGGCTCTACTCCTAAACTCTTATGGCCTGGCTTAAACAAACTATGGGGTATGACTTATAGTCAATACGCTAACGAATGGGTTGAGTTTTTGGATAAAAACACTTCTGATAAAAACTATGAGGAAGATGTTGGTTTGACAGGAACTGGTTTATTCAGAGAGAAACCTCAAGGTGCGGCAATTGAATATGATTCAATGAAGCAATCATACATTACTCGTTATACCCATGTGGTTTGGGGATTGGGTTATATGATTACTCGTGAAGAATTGGAAGACGTGCTTTATCCGCAATTTGGTGCACAGAGAACTAAGCAATTAGCTTTCTCTGCTAACCAAACAAAAGAAATTATTGCTGCTAACGTTTTAAATAACGCTTTCAGCGGTTCTTATGTTGGTGGTGATGGCGTGCAGATGATTTCAAATCTTCACCCACTATCAGGTGGCGGATATGGTTCAAATGCTCTTGACGTTGATGCTGATTTATCAGAAGCAGCGTTAGAGGAAGCTCTTATCAAGATTGGTTCATTGGTTGATGATCGCGGTAAGAGAATTGCAGTAATGGGAATGAAATTAATCGTACCTATTAGCCTGCAATTTGAAGCGCAGAGAATCTTAGGTAACCCAGAACGACCTGGAACAGCAGAACGTGATATTAATGCTATGTACCAAATGGGTAAACTCCCACAAGGTTGGGTATTAAATCACTATCTGGATGACCAAGACGCATGGTTTATCAAAACTAACTGCCCAGATGGCATGAAGTTATTTGAACGCCGTGCAATTCAATTTGAACAAGATAACGATTTCGATACTGAGAATGCAAAATTCAAAGCTACTGAACGTTATTCTGTTGGTTGGACTGATTGGCGCGGTGTCTTTGGTTCACAAGGTGCTGGTGCTTAATATATATAAAGCAGCATCATTTATTTGGTGCTGCTTTCTTTTTTAATTATTTGAGGAATTTAAAATGCCTATTTCAAATTATCCACATGGTTTTACGAATGGTGTAACTGTTCGTGATTTACCATTAATTTTAACCCAATCTAACAATGGTAATGTTTTTTGGGTGGATTCCGTAAACGGGTCCAATGGCAATAAGGGAACATTTACTAAGCCATTAGCAACAATTGATTTTGCAATTGGCTTATGCACAGCAGATCAAGACGATACTATTATCGTTGCAGCAGGTCATACGGAAACAGTGGCAACTGTTGGTGGTTTGGCTATTGATAAAGCTGGTTTAACAATTGTATTTTTAGGGGAAGGATCGAACAAAGGTACTATAAAATTTAATGGTGTTGTTGGCGCATCTATGACGATAAGCGCGGCAAACACCACATTAATTAATCCAAGGTTTTTAACAGATTTAGATGCGCTTACTTCGCCAATTACTATTACTGCCGCAAATTGCAAAATAGTTAGCGCAGAATATTATGATGCCGCAGCTAAAGCTGCAACTAATGGCGTTGTTGCTTCAACGGCTGCTACAGGGTTGAAGATTTATGGATATAAATACTATGCAAGCACTACTGGCACGCAAAAAGCAACTCATATTCAATTAACTGCTGT
>Ga0172381_10004939_pt1 | contig 13652 bp, 14 predicted proteins | sample Leawel6488metaG_FD_119754 | JGI IMG/M metagenome (GOLD analysis project Ga0172381, IMG submission 119754) | Leachate microbial communities from a municipal landfill in Southern Ontario, Canada - Leachate well 64-88 metaG | ecosystem: Engineered > Solid waste > Landfill > Unclassified | place... | reverse complement strand
TATCATGTTTAACCCCGATTATCTGCGGCGCAAAATCTCTTAGTAAGTGAGCTGTTACGCTATCTTTAAAGGATGGCTGCCTCTAAGCCAACCTCCTTACTGTCTGAGAAAAATTACCACCTTTAGTGTACTTAACATGAATTTAGGGACCTTAAATTTAGATGAGGGCTGTTTCCCTTTTGACCACGGGGCTTAGCCTCCGCAGTCTCACTGCCTAACAATTTACTTCTGGTATTCAGAGTTTGATAGGTCTTGTGATATTTCTATCTATCAAGACCTTCCAGTGCTTTACCCCCAGAAGGTACATTAGACGCTAACCCTAGAGCTATTTCGGAGAGAACCAGCTATTACCAGGCTCGATTAGCTTTTCACTTCATATCTCAAGTCATCCGATAGTATTGCACAGCTAAACGGTTCGGGCCTCCCCTCTGATTTCTCAAAGGTTCACCCTGCTCAAGATAAGCTCGCTCTGGCTTCGGGTCTGATGTATAAAACAAACGCGCTATTCACACTCGGTTTCCCTATGGCTCCACCCAATAAAGGGCTTAGCCTGCTTCATACATCAACTCGTTGGCTCATTCTTCAATAGGCACGCCGTGACGGACAGCACACTATGCACGATTTATATTCTCAGTGATGAAGGGGATGCCAAAGTCTAACTTCTACCCTCCACCACGATCATCCCGAAGATGATCTCTCGATGTGAAGGGAACTTTGGCTTCCCCGATGGCAAAATACGCCTCTCGGCGTAATCCATCACAAAAAATACAAGCATGCACACTGTGCTGCCCGCTCCGACTCCTTGTAAGCGTACGGTTTCAGGTCTATTTCACTGCCCTTAACGGGCTGCTTTTCACCTTTCCCTCACGGTACTAGTTCACTATCGATCTCTAACAATATTTAGCCTTACCGGTTAGTACCGGCAGATTCCCTCAAGCTATTCATGTCCTGAGGTACTCAAGAATCACAACAAAAAAGATATTTCATTTTCACTTACAGGACTATTACCTTCTAGGGTTCTGCTTCCCAGCAGATTCTGTTAACGAAATATTTTGTAACTTTTCTCATTTAAAAAATGAAGTTGTGACCTTACTACACCGATCACAAACACTGCATACGAATTTCATGCTGAATAATATACAGAAGGAGGGTTTTGGAAAAACCCATCTTCTGTTGATTTATCCGTCCTTGTTCTCAGACGAAAAAATCATCAAACACAACCCCCTGAGTACCCTTGTTCCTTCTGGGAAGGAATGGATACAGGTTATGTTCATTATTCAATACAAAATTCATACACAAAGTTTGTGATCGGTTTGGGCTGTTTCCTTTTCGCTCGCCGCTACTAAGGAAATGTTATCGCTTGCGCGACATTGTTTTCTATTCCTCCAGGTACTGAAATGTTTTACTTCCCTGGGTGTGCATCTTACATCAAGTGCAAGATAACCAATAAAATTGGCTGGGTTTCCCCATTCGGAGATCTTCGGATCAAAGGTTGCTAGGCACCTCCCCGAAGCGTATCGCTCGCTATGCTGCGTCCTTCATCGCTTGTTAGAGTCAAGGCATCCACCGTACGCTCTTAAATTTCCCATTAGGAAATTTAAAAACCACAATCTTTAACTAGTTTACACTGTAAACTAATAAATTTGTTTTAACCTGTTATATGGAATCAATTCCCTATAACAGTCTCGTCAATTTCGATTGACGAATTTAATCAAATAAATTCTCTTCGAAATTTATTTGATTCACCTGCCTGCCTGCAATATCTATAAAAGACCCAATCCACTTATCATGGAAAATTGGTGATACTGCGACAGAATGAAGGTCTTAATCCGAGATTCTCCCGAACTTCGACCTTATTTTACAAGCTTCAATCTTTCCGTGAAAAAAACCGCTTTTTGGCGGTTGTAGAGACAACATCAAAGATGCTGACTATATTTTCCGCTTTAAAAATTGGTTTCTATACAACATATCTGTGTAAGAACGAGTATATAGGAAAACGTTATAAAGTCAAGCAATTTATGGCTCTTTTTGGTTTTCTTCTCTCAAATAGCAAAAAAGCCAGTAATTTACTGGCTTTTTTGGCTTTAACGGTCAATTTTATTCAAGTATCCCGTCCAAATTCACATCATAAAGAATGGCATCTTGCACCAATTTATAATTAATGACATCTTTTTTGCCGAACCAGAGATTTATCTCGTTTTTTGCCTCTTCAACGGAACCTGATGCATGGATGAGGTTTCTCACCGCTCTGTTATCAATATCGGATATCTGATATGAGTCCAGAACAAAATCCCCGCGAATGGTACCGACGTCCGATGTGAGCGGTTCTGTCCCGCCCACTATCTTTCTTGTGATGCCAACGGCATGTGCTCCCTGCCAGACCATCGCCACCACCGGCCCGCTTGATAGGTATTTGATCAAATTGTCCAAGACCACAGTGCTGCTCTTGATCGGATCGTCAGTCGGCGGTTTCAATCCCTTTTTGATATAGCTTGCAATCGTCTTCTCCCCGGTCTTCCTCATCCACTCAGGGTCAAGGGTGTAATGCTTTTTGACCATGTCGGCTGTCGGTACGAGCATTTTGACAGCGCAAAGCTTCAAGCCTATCCTCTCAAATCTCCCTATGACCTCCCCGATGAGCGATCTCTGCACTCCATCCGGCTTTATTATCACAAAAGTTCTTTCAGTCTTCATATTTTTACTTCTGGTTTCTTATATTTCTCCATTACTAATTTTTCAACCTCTGCCCTGTCCTTGCCGTATTTAAGATATGATATTTCCTTGATTTTATCAAGCAGGACCTTGTTCCCTCTCGGCGGAAGATTCGTCTCCATGCTGAAAGGCTTGGCCGGCCTCCCGTTCGAGAGCATCTTCACATACGAATTGTGATTCTCTATGTTCATGAGGTCTTTGGCCGAAAAGACCGGTGCGAACTGCTTTGCCAGATATTCCGCATCATCGGAACTGACACGAAAAGCCGCCATTGAGCCGACATTGCCGAAAACGGAATTCTTTATCTTCTCATCCAATTGAGCAATGAACTGATGGGCGATGGTGAGAGAAAGCTTGTATTTCCTTGCCTCTGAGAGGATGGTGGAGATGGAATCTGTCGTGACATTCTGAAATTCGTCAATGTAGAGGTAAAATGGGGGGAAATCCTTTCCGAAGGAATCTGTGCGGGAAAGCGCCGCCATGAGTATCTTTCCTACGATGATGAGACCGATCAAGTTCGAATTGATGTCCCCCAACCTCCCTTTTGCAAGATTCACCAGAAGTATCTTCTTGTTGTCCATGATGTCCCTGAAATCAAATGACGACTTCTCCTGGGAAACTATGGGCCTCATGATCTCGTTTGAAAGGAACACATCGAACTTTGAGGTGATATAGGGAACAATGTTTGCAAGCGAAGCTTCCCCGCCGGCCTTGCTGGCGATCTCCCTCCAGAACTGCACTACAAGCGGATTCTTGCACCTCGAAAGCTTCAGATCCCTGTATACCCTATCCGACAAAACTCTTGAGACATCAAGAAGGGTGCAGCCAGATTCTGGATCCTCCAAAACAAGATTCACCGCATTCCTGAAATACTGCTCGAACATCGGGCCTCCTGCCGTCTTCATGTCAAAAAGCTTGTTGAAAATGGATATCATCTCGTTTATGACAAATGTCTTTTGCTCCGGAAAGCGGACATCGTATTCAAGCATGTTGAGGCCCATCGGTCGCTCCGTGTAGCTTGGATCGAAATATATGACGTCATCATATCGTTCCGGTGGAACGAAGGAGAGAACCTCTTGGATATCAGAGCCGTGTGGATCTATCATGCAAACTCCTTCCCCCGCCAATATGTCCTGACGGATCATTGTCTTCAAAAGAGTCGTCTTACCGGTACCGGTCTGGCCTATGATATACATGTGCCTCAAGCGGTCTTCTGTGGCCAAATGCACCGGTATTTCGGTATTCCTATATCTGTTCGTACCAAGAAGGATACCCTCCTTCGGAAGATCGAGAGGTGCAGAAGCTGTGATGGACTCGGTCTGTTTGAGCTGGGATGATCCCCTAAAATCGGTTTCCGGCAGATGCATCACAGTCGTCAATTCCTTTAAATTCAAGGCTATGGACCTTTCCTCATCAAATATCCTGAAAGAGAAATTTCTGGTCATTTTCAAGGCCTCTTTGCCGTCTATCCTGTGGAACCTGAACTTGTTCCCTGTGGTATTCTCAAACTGATTGAATGCCGATTCAACATCGGAAAGTATGGCTCCGGCCTCTTCAATGGTATATGAGGAAGCGATTATCCTTATGTTCACGAGGGCTATAGGGCTTCCGATCTTGTTCTTTACATTCTCTATCGGTGTTTGGCTCGTATTGGCCTTCTTGTCCTTATCCGCCTTTCCTTCATTGCTTATTATCTGCTTCCCTACCTGTTTGAAAATATTGAAAAATGATGAATCCGCCTTATCAAGAGCTTCCTTGAATCCGGCTCCCTTCTCCATTTCTTTGAGGACTCTTTTATAAAAGGCCATTTCACTGTCTGGCGCAGGTTTCACGATCATCTGCACAGACGCCCCCTCCCCGTCCTTGTCCACCTTTGAGAAGCTGTTTAATAAAACATTCAAAGGATCGTAGTCGTATTGTTCGTATGTCTTTATAGGAAAGATGTTGTGTCCTCCAAACTCAGCATATGATGCCACATAGTTCCCGCTCTCGTTGAATATGTTGTAGTCGTCCTTCTTCTCGACTATCTTGATATCAGGGAAGATGGACTGAGCCTGCTTCTCGAACAGAGACTTTTTTGCGTCAGGAACTGACATGTAGAAGACGATCTCATTCGTATGATTGGCATTTGTGAGCTCAAGAGTGAAATATCCGGCGCCGTTTATATCGTCATGTTCCACGGAAAGCATGCCGGCATAGAACTGCTCCATCTTGGATATAAGTTCTTTCAAATGCTTGTTCTTCTGCGTCTCATCCTTGCTTGCGCTTGGAAGAGAGACCTCAAAAAGGGTCATCTTGAGCGCTTTGAATATCGGTGTCTTCTCATCATTCCCACGGACAAAAAATCCCGCTTTTATGTACTGTACCAAAAATCTGTGAAAATCATCTTCTATGTGAGGGTCTTTGAGAGACGCGACCACCGAAAGTGCATTTAGCATTCCTTTGTCCTGAAGTATCCCCACAAGCTCCGCCATCTTTCCGTCATGCTTCTCGGGAGCAAGGTCAAGTACGATAGCTTCGACTTCCTTATTCTTCAATGCATAGTGCTTCTCCAAAACCTCCTCTAGTTTCCTTTCCTTGTGCTCGTTTATCTTCGCTTGGATTATCTCCTCTCTCGGAACTGACTCGCCTTTCTCTGTCAAAGCCTTTTCATGGCGCATGACCTCTGCACGCAAAAAGCTTAACTCTTCCTCCGGAGTCTTGAACTTCTGTTCCATCCTTTCAGGACCGAATTGCTCTGCCATATGTGGTAATTATATCACAAACGAAATTTATATTTTAGTAAGTATCTCCGCCCCTCTATTCGTAATGACAACAGTATGCTCAAAATGAGCGCTCAGGGAGCCATCCTTCGTCCTGTACGTATATCCATCCTTATCAAGCTTCACTCCCTTGTCCCCTGCGGTAAGCATGGGCTCTATGGCCAAGACCATGCCCGGCTTCAGCTTCTCTCCCTTTCCCTTCTCCCCATAGTTAGGAACATAAGGGTCCTCATGAACGCTGTATCCCACTCCATGTCCGCAAAGATCCTCAACAACAGAAAAACCGTTGGCTTTTGCAACCCTTTCAACGGCATATCCGATATCACCGATCCTTCCGTTTGCCTTTATTGCCTTAATGCCAGCATACAAAGAATCCCTTGTGGTGCTTATGAGCTTACTGGCCTTGGAGCTCGCATTTCCCACCGGAACCGTTATGGCAGAATCCGTAATGAGCCCTTTGTGCGTAAGGCACATGTCAAAGGAGACGATATCGCCTTCTTTTAGGATCTTCGGGTTCTCATTCGGTATCCCATGTACTATCTCGTCATTCAAAGAAACGCAAACGGATGCAGGATACGGCCTCTTTGCACCTCTCGGCTTGTAGTTCAAGATGGACGGCTTGTCACCATCCCTTGTTGCCAATTTTGTCGCAAGCAAATTGAGTTCTTGAGTTCCAACTCCGGGCTTCACGGCTTTCGCAAGCTCTTCCAGTATGAAAGCCAAGCGCTTTCCGCCCTCCCGCAGTATCTCTATCTCTTCCTTTGTCTTTATGGTCACCATCCTATTTTTTTCATAAGCTCTTTGTGAACTTCCTCTATGGTCTGTTCGCCATTTATATCAATGAATGTGCAATTTTTGTTATTTTTGAAGAACTCTATTGAAGGCATGACCTCCTTGTCAAACCAAGCGAGCCTGCTCTTTATAGCATCCTCAGTATCATCCTTCCTGGCCCTGCCCAAAAGCCTCGCCTTTGCCCAGTCATTGCCCACATTTATGTAAATGACCTTGTATTTCGGGATCTTGTAGAACTCCAAGGTGCCATCGAGGAGCACAGCCTCGGCAAGCTTTCTTGGGGCGCCGTCAAATACAAGATTCTCTTTGCCTGTAAAATTATTCATGAGATGGTCCATCCAAAGGCCCACAATAATTGCTTCCGGCATAAGTCCTCCGACATCAAGGACCTCTTTTGTCCTTTCCGCCGTATAAGAAGAACTTTTCGCAAGCTCCCTTAAAAAAGAACCTGATTCAAAATAGATGATCTTCTTGCTGTCCTTTTTCTCAAGTTCACTCTTGAAAAGCTCCACCTGCGTGCCCTTTCCGCACCCTGATTTGCCTATGAAAATAAAAGCTTGTGGTTCAGAATTCATTTGTTTTTTAATATATTTATAATATGGGGATTATAGCATAATCAAGAACAATGCCGAATTCCAAAGAATTCGGCATTGTTCCATACAGTAGTTTAGTACTCTCGCATCGTTATCTGAGCTTCTATCTTCTTTATGAGATCGATGACAACAGAAACTACGATGAGAAGGGCCGTACCTCCTATGGCAATGGCCGTGATGCCGGTCAATGATTTGACGATTAGAGGCAGAACCGCGATGATGCCGAGAAAGAGCGCTCCGACAAGAGTGATCCTCGTGAGAACTTTGCCAAGATATTCGGAGGTTGAAGCGCCCGGTCGCACTCCCGGAATGAACGCCCCTCCCTGCTGAAGATTCTTCGAGATCTGGTCCGGATCGAATGTTATTGCGGTATAGAAATATGTGAAAACGAAGACAAGAAGGAAATATAACGCCGCATATATCCACTGATTTGAGATCCAATCATTCAAAGTGCTCGCTATGGATGCGATCGTACCAGAAGTTATGCCCGATATGAACTTGAATATCATCTGGGGGAAAAGCAGGATGGACATTGCAAATATTATCGGAATGACCCCTGCTTGATTCACTCTGAGAGGAAGATAGGTTGAAACTCCGCCGGAAACCTGAGAACCTCTTACCCTCTTTGCATATGTCACAGGCACCGGCCGCTCCGCCTCCGAGATGAATACGACGGCATATATGACTATGAGAGCTACGGCAATGAAAAGTATGAACACCGGTATCTGCGAAGCGCTGAATGACAAGCTCATTCTTGAGATCTCTGTAGGAAGCCTTGATACGATGCCGGCAAATATTAGGAGGGATGTCCCGTTGCCTATGCCGAATTCGGTCATAAGCTCTCCTATCCACATCATGACCATGGAACCTGCCACGATGACCAAGAGGTTCATGGACAGATTAGCAAGACCGAGGTCTGCAATGAGGCCGGACCTTTGGAAAATGACCAGAAAGCCAAAACCCTGCACTATGGCTATAGGCACGGTTATAAGCCTTGAATAGTTGTTGAACTTCTTCCTTCCCGCCTCTCCCTCTTCCTGATACATCGCTTTGATCCTCGGAGACATCATGGTAAGAAGCTGCATTATGATGGAAGCGGTGATGTAAGGGCCGACGCCAAGCATGACTATTGAAAGATTGCTCATGCCGCCGCCCGAGAATATATTCAAGAATCCGAAAAATTCGCTTCCGGAGAAGAATGTTGCGAGCTTCGCCGCATCAATGCCCGGTATCGGTATGGTCGCAAGGAGCCTTGATATGAAAAGCGCGCCCAAGATGAAAAGGAGTCTGCCTCGCAGGCTCTTGTCTTCCCAGATCATTTTTAATTTGCTCCCGAAATTCATAAGAATTTTTATTTGATCGAACCTCCCGCCTTCTCTATCTTAGCCTTTGCTCCGGCCGAAATCAAACAGCCAGAGACATTCAATTTCTTGGTAACCTCTCCCATGGAAAGGATCTTTATTCTGGGATTCCCGCCTTTCGTCATCTCAACTATTTCCCTTTTGACCAAAGTAGCCGGTGTGACAGAGTCTCCGTTTGCAAAAACCTCAAGAACCCCGACATTGATCACGACAGGCTTTTTTTGTATGGTATTGAAAGCATATCCCCTGAGCTTCGGCATCCTCTTTATGGTATCCCTCATCTCCGGTCTTGCTTTGTGACCTGCTCTTGCCGTCTGTCCCTTTCCTCCTCTTCCTGAGGTCTTTCCCCTTTTTCCCCCTCTTCCGATGAGCCTGGGCTTTTTGTTCTCTGTGACTCTTTTTAAATTATGTATTTTCATGGTCTTATTTTTTTACTTCAGCTTTCGCTTCCGATTCCTTGACGTGCACGACTGATCTCCTTTTATCAAAAACAGAGAGGGCCAAAAGTGCCGCCTTGGCTATATTCAATTTGTTCTTCGATGGTGAGACTATCTTTCCCGTGACATCTTTTATGCCGGCAAGATCAATGACGCTCTTTAGAGCGCTTCCGGCGCTTATACCCCTTCCCGGAGCAGGCATCAGAGCTATCCTTCCGCTGCAATATTTGGCACTTACATCGTGAGGAAGTGACATGGTCTTTGAAAGATTCAAGCGAACGATGTTCTTCTTGGCGTTCCTGTATGCTTTGTCTATGGCAAGAGCCGTGTCGTTCGCCTTTCCTGTGCCGACGCCGACAGCTCCCTTCCTGTCTCCGACAACCATAGCGATGCTGAAGTTCATCCTTTTACCTCCTTTGGTGACTCTTGTGACCCTCCTTATATTCAAGATCTTCTGCTCGAATTCCGGCTTGATCCTCTCTCCTCTTCCGGAAATGTTCTTTCTTGGATTCTTTGATCTCTCGCCAAATCCGCCCGGTCTTCCACCACCAAAAGAACCAAAGGTCTTTTTGAAAGGCGGTCTTGCAGAAACAGGAGCTCCAGTATTTACAGGGGCCTGTGCGTTGTTTATTGTTTTGTTCTCTGTTTTCGTATCCATATTTTTATATTAAAACACCAATCCTCCTTCTCTGGCCCCATCTGCAAAAGCCTTAATCTTGCCGGTATATATGAAGCCTCCTCTGTCAAAGACGACTTTCTTGACACCCTTTGCAATTGCCAATTTCGCTATTTCCTTTCCGGCATTACCCGACTTCTCAAGCATTCCTTTCCCTTTTGCCTTGTCAGCAGAATATGCCACAAGCGTCGCACCCTTGGTATCGTCTATTATCTGTCCGTATACGGAAGTATTTGATTTATACACAGAAAATCTCGGTCTAGCGGAAGTGCCGGAGATCCTTGCTCTGATCCTCTTATGTCTGTTCTTTATTTTGGCTATCTTCGTATATGCTCTTTTCATGTTATTTTATGCAGTTTTCTTTCCTTCTTTCCTTCTGATGACCTCCCCTTCAAATCTGATCCCTTTTCCTTTGTACGGCTCTGATTTTTTGATCGCTTTGATTTCCGCAGCAAACCTGCTCGTAGATTCCTTGTCTATTCCGGTTATGACGAGAACTCCCTTGTCGGATGCCACCTTTATGCCCGCTGGTATCGCTACTTTGACCGGATGGGAAAAGCCTACTTTGAACACTATTTCCTTTGGAGTGACATCAGCTTTGTATCCTATGCCTTCCACCACCAACCTGTGAGAGTATTCCTTGTTCACGCCGTCTATCATGTTCTTTATATGAGAAGAATATGTTCCCCAGAGAGCTTTGTTCTCCAAAGTGTCCCTTTCCATCTTGAGCTCAACTCTGTTGCCGGCAACTTCAATGATGATGTTCTTCTTGAATTCCCTTGAGAGCTCTCCGAGAGGGCCTTTCACAGAAACAGTATTGCCAACTATTTTGACCTCTGTCTTTGCCGGTATTTCTATTCCTTTTTTCCCTAATCGTGACATTGTTTATTAAAATATTACCAAACTCTGAACAACACTTCTCCTCCAACCTTCTGCTTTATGGCCTCTTTGTCCGAAAGAATTCCCGCTGGCGTTGAGATAAATGTTGCGCCGAATCCGTTCTTGAACGGCTTTATGTCAGCAACTCCCTTATATATCCTTCTTGACGGTTTTGAAACCCTCTGTACTTCGGCTATCTTCGGCTGTTTTCCGGATTTGTATGAAAGTTCAATATCGAGCATCTTCTCATTCTTGCTCTTTGAAACTGACTTGACGAAACCGGCTCTTTTCAAAGCCTCAGCGACAGCAAACTTATTCTTTGATGTATACAAAGATATTGACTCCTTTCCGGCGAGGTTTGCATTCTTGAGCCTTATTATTAAATCTCCGATTGTATCTGTTACCATGATGATTTTTTTACGCCTGGGATCTTTCCTTCGTTGGCGAATTCCCTGAAACAGATCCTGCACAGATCAAAATCCCTCATATATCCGTGCTTCCTCCCGCAACGAAAACATCTCCTCACTATCCTTGTGGAGAATTTTGGCTTCTTTTTTGATCTTGCTATTACCGATTTTTTGGCCATTTTGAAAAATAAAGAGCTCCTTAAAGCTCGTTTGAGAATACTAGCAAGAAATTGTACGAGAGTCAATATCCAAAAAGGCTCTAAATCTGGCTATTATTTGGTTGCTACCTGATGCGATGGGAGGCCTTCGGTATACAGTTTTTGTATGTCTGAACTAGAAAGCACGCTTTGGTACACTCGAATATCATCTATTAAACCATTGAAATATCCCGCATCCAATGTTCCTATTTTATTAGAAAGAGCATTGGTCGGAGTGTCTGCGACCGTTAGTGTATTTTTTAGAGAACCGTCAACATATAATTTTAAATAACATCAACTTTTTTATCCTAGCAATTTCGTCTTTAAATTAAAACTATTCGCATGCCCTAAATGTCCGAGATAGGACTGTATCATTGGGATATCACTTGCTTTTAAAAGTCCGTCTTCTTTATTTATACATTTATATAATCTATTCTTGAAGCGTTTAACGACTTTCCGCCTCACAAGCATATGCGTTGGTTTTATAAAATAACCTAAAAAATCAATACCTCTTTCTGTCGGCTGTAAAATTGTTTTATTTTTGCATAAGTATAATTTCAAATTTTCCTTCAAAAACCAACAGACTTCGTCCGCCACTTTTTCCAATTTCTCTTTATTTTCATCAAGTATTATAAAGTCGTCCACATATCTTATATATCTGTAAAATCCAAGATCTTCTTTTACAAAATGATCCAATTCATTCAAATAAACATTTGCAAAAAATTGGCTTGTTAGGTTCCCCAAGGGGAGACCGCTATTTTTATCACCAAACAAAAGTGATTTTTCTTTTGGTATTAAATTTCTTGTTTCTTCCCTGCCTTTAAATACATAGTTGGAGGTCGGGTCATGATATATTATTTTCTTTGCGAGAGAGAGTACTTCCTTTTTCCAGTTTTCTTCCGCTCCGCTTTTTAGTATTTTATTTTCTACAATTTCCCATAAAATACTTTTATCTATATTTCTAAAGAACCCTTTTATATCCATCTTCAAAAAATATAATCTTTGTCTGTTTCTGCCACCTCGAACCAGATGAAATCTTAATTTTTTTACCGCTTTATGTGTTCCTTTCCCTTTCATATTGGCATACGAACTTTCAATAAAGTCATTTTCAAAAAAAGCCTCAATTTCATTGCATAATAAATGATGCACTATCCTATCACGGAAATCGCTGGCAAAAATCTCGCGTGGCGATGGCTCTGTAACGACGAAACAAATGTGGCGGGAGATTTCGTATTTTCCATTTTTTAAATCGGAAAGTAATTGAAAAAGATTCTTTTCCCGTTTCAATTCAAACTTCAAGGCATTTACCGTGTTTTTCTTATTCTTTAAGCATTGAATATATGCCTTATATATTTTTTCTATAGTAAATATAGTCATAAAGAACATTGTAAACCGAGCGGAAAACTGGAAAAACAATGCTAGCGGACGAGCTCCCTAACGGACACACCGCACGTAACCGCCGTTCGGCTTAGAGTCGTTGCTCACGTAGCCATCGATCATGCTGACGTAGTACGCATTGGCGCTATTGGATGGGACCGTGGTACCGGACCAATAGCGGTACGCCGTGAAGCCGCACCAATAAATTCCTTCCGACTCAATCATGATAACCTCTTATCCCTCAAAAATTTAGTTCGACACCCAAAAAATCAAGGAGCGGAAGGTGGCATTCTTTATTCCACGCTTGCCTGTCTGCCGATAGGCAATTCCGGGAAAGTTATTTCTTTTGTAAGAACTTTTTCCAATTCTCCGCCTGATTTAAAATTTCTAGAATTTTTTCAGACAGAAAAAAATATGCGCTTTCTTTACCCAATTGATTCAATTCATTTGCCACCCTTACATATACGAGAAGTTCGCTCATGCATTTATGTATTTCGGATACATAAACGATTCTCTTTTCATTATCCTTTTCTTCGCTTATTTGATTGATAACAATAATACTCTCTATGCAACACCAAAGCATTTTTTCTCCCAAAAGATATTTGTACTGCTTGGAAAACTTCGGCACCCGCTCATACAGATCTTTCAGCAGAAAAAACACGCTGTTGTATATTGGAAGTTGAGAATAAATTGACAATGTATTCGTTTCTCCCCGAAACGCTCTGGGGTACCAGAGTCATTTCAGGGAGAATGTTAAAATGAATAAATGCAGAAAGAATGCTAGCGGACGAGCTCCCTAACGGACACACCGCACGTAAATGCTGACCGTCTTACTGTTGCTGTACACGTCGCCATAGCCCATGTCGACGTTGTACGCACGGGCGCTATTGGATGGGACCGTGGTACCGGACCAATAGTTGTACGCCGTGAAGCCGGTAGGAGTTGCTCCATATGCATCATAAAGGGATTTTAATTCTTCCAGTGAAGGCAATCGACCTCCCGCGGCAGCACAGGCAGTGTTTGCAGCGTTCCAGGCCATAATGGTTCCGGTGTTTGCGGTATCCCAAGTTACTACCCCGTTCATATCTGACGACCAGTTCTTACTGCCGTCGGAATTTTTAGCAGAAGCGCCCCAACGCAGATTCACATCCGCCAGACCGGAATTGTTAAAACTATAGCAGGCAGAGTGACCGCCGGTCTTATCAATGGCAGTAAGCATACCTGCTACTCCTGCACAGACTGCGGAATAGTTGCCGTCATAGAGTACCTCTGCTTGGGTCATCATATTTCTGAGATTGGATTGAATCGCAGTTTCTGTTCCTTTGCTTCGGGCGCTATTTAGGGAGGCCAAGACAACACTGGCCAAAATTCCTATGATTGCTATAACTACGAGGAGTTCTATGAGAGTGAACCCGTGCTTGTTTTTTGAAGCTAGTTTAGGAGAGAGAGAGAGAGAGAG
>Ga0172381_10004938_pt1 | contig 13652 bp, 33 predicted proteins | sample Leawel6488metaG_FD_119754 | JGI IMG/M metagenome (GOLD analysis project Ga0172381, IMG submission 119754) | Leachate microbial communities from a municipal landfill in Southern Ontario, Canada - Leachate well 64-88 metaG | ecosystem: Engineered > Solid waste > Landfill > Unclassified | place... | reverse complement strand
TCATTTGGATGCCTATTGGGGACACTAAATTCTTCTTCAAAGTAAAGTAGCTCACCTACTGGATCTAATAAAAAAGAATCTTTAATTTGCATTATTCCTTCTCCCCTTTAATCTTCTTTTCAATCATTTCTATCTCTGCCGAATTTGCAGCGCCAAGAGTGTCATGTAGAAATTCATTAATACTCAGGGCCGCATTATAATCTATAAGTGCATTTTTCTTATAAGTCGGATCTTTAAGGACTTCTGAGATCTCAATACCATAATCCGCTCTATTGACACATGCCACGGAATATTCCTTTAAAATGTTTATAGCTTTCCTCTTGTGAGATTGAACATTGCTATCATACTCCTCTTTGGCACTAAATATTGCGTCTTTTACCATTTCAAGAGCCATAGGTTTAGTCCTCCTTTATTGTAACATATTTTATATCTTTAACGCCCCAGCTAAGATGCTCGTATACTTCAATTATATCCCGATAAACCCATATTCGAGTCCCATCTTGTCTCATTCTTTCCGTTGTTATTCTGGTTGCACCATCTCTTAAGAGGTGATAATAATCTCTAGAATCTACAAGGCTCCATTTTTCATCACTCATTTTAATCACTTCCAATTGAATATAGCCTTGCATCATCAGGTTTCTTTAGTCTGTTCCCGTCTTTATCATAAAATCCCTCCAGATCTAATCCGACAACCGCATCAAGAAATTCTTGGTCCTTAGAGGCTACCGTATCCAATCCTATTAAACCTAGAGATACAATTCTTTTAACCCCTAGTCCCTCATTTAACATATGTTTAATCTCAATTATTTCAAGACCACGTATAACACCAATCATTTCCTCATAAATATGCAAATTCTTAAGACTCATGTTTTATTTCTCCTTTTATTTTTGCCATTATCAAACTGACATCATCATCTCTTCTGAGATCGTGAAGCCTCCATTTTAAATAAGCGGCCTCTAAAGCATGTTTTCTAGTGAAATAAATATCCCCTCTTCTCAAATATCCAGACCATCCAGTTTTTGGTTCATCTACGAATACCCATGTTTCACTATCAGCAGGAGTACACTCCTGAGAGATTACATAAGGTTCCGGCTCTTGGACTTCCCAATATCTTATTGGGACCCTAAAAATGGGAGAACCTATGGGGTAATTGGTCATTTTTGGGACTCCAATAATCCGTTATATGCCTTTTCTAGAGCCACCAACGGACTAATACTATCATATCCTAAACTACAATCATAAATTGTCGGGCCATAATTAATTTGGGATCTCCAGATTGGAGAACCATTAGCATCCTCAATGATAGAAATAGAAGGAAAAAATCCTTCCTCTTTTATCTTGTTTAATAATTGTTCCATTTTTAATCACTCTCCGCCATCGTCTTATCTTCTTTGGGAGCTAAAGTAATTTCTTTCAATATTCTAATCACTTCCCTAGATTTTTCGTGATAATGCTCATCAAGGCAGGTAAATTCGCCTCCATCATCATAAATTCTAGTTACTATTTCAAGTAGCAAATCTAGAGTGAAGTCCCGATCGCTCATCTCAGCATCCATATCGAGAATGAATTCAATCATCTCTTTATCTGAGAATTTATGAACTAGGGAATAAATTAGATCATCCCTGTCAATTTTTGCTTCTACGGGAACCATCATCTCAACTCCGCCATCAACATTCCTAATGGGTCTAATTCTTGGACGTTTTCTTCCTTAAACTCTTCGTCCTTAAACGGACAAGAGGAGCAAACAAAACCCACATTAAATTGGTAGGGCCATATTCCTGCGTGAGATGGCAATCTCCGAAGGGAAATTGAAAACTCCATATATTTATCTGGATTCGCTTTAATTTCATCCACATCAAACTTTCTTACACATGAGATGTGACAATCTCCCGGAACTGGTTTTGAATATTTACACATGATTAACCTCCACTTCAATGTTAAACCTATCTTTGTTGTGATACACGAGATCTCCAACCGCTTCTAGGATGTTTATTCCAGATCCGTAAACGAACGGATTCTCTTTAAGATGGGCTCGGAAAGCGTTACGGTTAAAATCTGGATCTAACTTCTCTATTGTAATCGCTATTGTCACATTCAAAACTCCTTGTTAAGGATCATTTCTATTAAGTTTATTTCTACATCTCTCATTAATTGATATCCTGCGGCCATTTCATCGCATCGGTCATCCTCGTTTCTCGCCCTTTCTTTTTCCTCTTTAAGTCCTCGAAGTTTTTCAAATTTTGCTTCATATTTTTGAAGACTAGCTATGGCTTCATTGAGTATATATTTATTGCATTCAGGAATTATTACCGACATATCTAAGGTTGATTGTGCTTTAAGTGATCCGTACATTTTTTATCTCTCCTCTTTCAATTTTCCTGCGGGAATAAATTAGGTCCGTATAAGGACCATTTTCCTAAATTCTAAAATTTAAAGATAATTCGCAAACTCCCATTTGTTAATGGTTTCTCCTTTTCCGTTTTTTAGTACGGCTATATTAAAGTTGTTAACTCCTGGAATATTTTGGGCATCCAACAGAGTTGAAAACACTTGTTCCGCCTCTTCTACGCTATTAACTTTAATTTCTCCAGGGGCATAACCCTTTTGGTTTACATAGAGGGTCATGGGTTGCTGTTGAGACTCACTAACCTTCTCTATTAATTGGAAGGTTCCAGATAGTCTAAGCATTACAGATAATTCCCCGCATCTCTGAGTAAAATCCGCGAAAGTATTCTTTGGAATTTTCCAAGATGGGTCCATTCCGATTAGAATTCTCTTCTTAGATTCCTCCAGATCGGCCATTATTCCGTCTATTTGCCGCCCTAGAGATTCCTGCAACATTTTAGTTTCGAAATCGTGTTCTTCCTTAGTTCTTGTCATTTTTCAGCCACCATATCAATATACCAATTTCCATCAATTGCGCTTTCACAAGTTCGATTCACTCGAATCTTCGGCCTCTCATGGATTATCTCAAAATGTTTGCAATACCTGTAGAACTCTCCTCTATATTTATTATGTTCGGGATAATATTCTGTGTAATCGTGGCCTTTATGGGCCTCTCCTTCGCAGACTAAATACTTATAGGGGCAAGTATTTGGACACCCCTCGCTGATTATGGGAGTCAACCAGGACTCTTTACTATTAAGAGATCCAGTATAGAATTCTCCATAATGGCGGCATTCGCCGCCCTTGGCGAGACAGACTAATTTTTCTATGCCTCCGGCTGCGCCTTCGGTTTCTAGCGTATGCGGCCTCTTTTTATCTGGATTTGTGAGAAATCCCGCTCTGCCTGTAGGATCTTGAAGGATCATTGCCTGTAGTAAACCTGCTTCTTCGGACATTTAATCCCACTTCCTCCCGCCTCTTTCCAGTTGTTCGATCTGGATTAATCCTGCGCCAGTTAAAGTACCGTCAACTACGTACTCTTTGTCTATATTAATTTGACACCGATCTACTTTAGCTCCCAAATTAGTTAAGGTGGTCCAAGCCTCTTCTCTCGATTTGGAAAATACTATAAGATACAAATTCCCATCGCCATTTCCCAAAAATTTATTAATTCTTCTCTCCATCTTAAATCACCATCCTCCTCTTATATTCTTCAACTTCTGCCCTTACTTCATCTGGATTGTTAACATGAGTTAAATAGTCTTCCAGAAGATCCGCCTCACCCGCGAGTTCTGCAATCCATTCTATATGTTTTTCCTTCTTCTCCTGTTCATCCGCGAGAGACGAAATATCTCTCATAAAGTCGGACAAATGGGGAAGATTGAACTCGTTATAGATTAGAGTACCATATATTCCTCTCAATTGAATTGCATCGGGAGATCTGGTTACTCCCATCGGATTTACAAATAATTGCCATCCTGAGAGGGTTACTATGAATGATCCCTTATTTTCTTCCTTATACTGTATTGTACCATCCCAGAACTTTGTATCGTCCCAGAACAAAACCATCTTGTTCTTTTCTTTGGATTCTATATTATAATTTTGTGATCTAGAGTAGTACCCGTTGAGAGTATCTTCTCTTATCAGTCTGAAGTCAAACACAGATTCTAAATCATCACTTGCAGATTGAACCTCGTCATTAAATTTTTCAATTTGTGATCTAGAGTAGTACCCGTTGAGAGTATCCTCTCCTATCAGTCTAAAGTCAAATACAGATTCTAGATCATCACTCGCAGATTGGACCTCATCATTAAATTTTTCAATTTGAGGAATCCACTCTTGGATAATTTTGTTTTTATTTCTGTCGTTGTATACCTTCGCATCCTCTAGAGTTTTAAAACTCTTAAATTTAAGAATAGCATCATGTTCAGGAAAATGCTCATTAAATTGGGTTGCGATCCCGAGCATTCTATTGATCATGTCCTTAAATCTATAATGGGCGTAGATACCTACTACGTAGTCTATTTTGTTGGTGGGCTTGTCGGTTAGTGAGTAGGTTGCAATAACCTTCACCAAGGGGGTTTCATACAATACCTCTTCATTGGCTGATCCTGAAGAATTACAACGGTACGAAATATGGCTATCCCGCTGGAAATTACCCATAGTCGGAATGGAATGTTTCAAACTCGCGAGGGTTATTTGTTTCCTGAATAAATCCTCTTGATCTGAGAGAAAATTCCTAATTCCATCAATTTGTTCGTTCTTCGCCCTATAAGATTTATCCCTCTGGAGGTGATTTTCTCCCTCTAGGGACTGAATAGCCCATCTCTGCTCTTGGAGTTGGGATGCCCTAGAATTAAATCCAAGTTCATCAATAGTCCACTGAGATTCAATGGCTTTCTTCTCTTCATCGGACTTAATTCTCTGCTCTAGGATTTCTTCAATGGTGGGTATCATAACTTCAGTCTCCAACGCGCCCTCGCCTTTCAGGCTCAGTATATACTATACATGGCTAGGTTAAATAGTTGTTGGTAGTAGACTTTTAAGAAACTCAATTTCCATTTTAACTAACCTCTCACACTCTGGACAATAAATAACATCTCCATCTATATAATCCATTTCGTGTTCATCGGTAATATGTTCCTGCCAGTCGTTATAAGGAGTGTTTTCACAACACCTTTCTCCTGTTTTATTAGAAATCGGGCACCCATCACATTCTATGTCCCAAAACAGTTGACACAGAGGGCAATTAGAGGGTCCCTTATCCCTTCCAATTCCCGCCAAAATGTTTTCATGTTTTTTAATGCTGCCCTGTAGGGCTTCTAATGTTTCAGCGTCCATGTTTATTCTCCTCTTTAAATTTTCTAAACTGCTCAGTATTCCTACAAGTCTCCTCTAGGAAAGAAGAAACTTTTCCCTTTTCCAAAGAGTCCAAAAATCTATGGAATTCTCCAGAAAACGATACTTGTCGATTGGTATGTTTCTTGTCTGGATCTAGAAGGCGGACGGCACTCATGGCAGGGCCACCTTCGCGGGACAATGTATTTTATAATTGCATTCATAACATTCTTGGATATCGGTCCCATCTGGACGGCAACATCCTTCTACTTTTCCCAAATCATTATACATTTCGCGGTAAATAACGCCATCGAGTAAAAAATTTACCATAATTTAGATCTCCTCCGGCCAATGTCTAACTCCGGGAAATACACCATCGCACTTTTCACATTCCACTTGGCACTCCGTCCAAGAATCAAAAACTTTAGATCCTAATTGTAGATGACCTCGACCGTTTCTCCACGCTATGTTATATTTCTTTTGGGGAGGAAATTTTAGAGCATATAAAACCCAATTATTATGAGTAGCTTCTCCGTTCGCAATAGACAAATCGATAAATTCTCTAAGCCTTCGGTCGCAGTCCTCGTATTTACTCTTCCATTGGTCCCTCTCTATCCTTAATCGGTCAATCTCTTCGCAGAGATCGGACACAACGACATCAATTGATTTCATCCATTTATCACCCGATCGATCTCTTTAATTTTCGCGTTGATTTCTGATTTAGGCGCGTTATTTTTTCGTAATGTATTTAATTCGGTTTCTAAATCATAAATCCGTTTTCTCTCGTTTTGAAATAGTGGCGCTACTTGCCGCTTGGTAGGGCATTTCTCGTTTGCCCGATGAGAGTAGGCACAATGCGGGCAAGGCGATTCGGACGCATCGTCTTCAGATGCCTGATATGTTTCATAATTACCACCGTCTAGCCACCCAGTATCTAGCGCCTTAGTTTCTGGTCCGATTACTGTTTCTATTCTGTCTGGTCTAAAACGCGAATCGTTAAAGTCGCGAGCAACTTTCGCCCAGAATTCGCTTGTAACCATAAATTTTTTGTGACCGTCCAGAATTTTAATCTGGAGATAACCTTCTATTCCTGTAGCCATATTACTTGCCTCTAATATGTATAGTATAGTCTATCCTATTTATAGTTAACGGGACCTAAAAAAAAATGAAATAGAGATGAGTTTACAACTCATCTAGCATCTTCTTCAGGTCTGCCTCTGAAAGGCTCTGTAGGGCTTCGTCCTGCTTTGCTACAAGGATACCCATGATCTTCTGTCTCTTCTGTTTCTTCTCCTTCTCTAGTTCTCTAGCGGTCATCTCAGCGAGCTTAACTTCTACAATATGCCTAACTATAGCTATCTGAAGTTCAAGGTCCGTATCAGCCTTATTCTTTGTGCCAAGTAAACTTTCTCCCTCGGAAGTCTTTAGGCTCTTATTCAAAAACTTGAAGATCTTATCAAGTTCCTGAACCGACAGGTCCCAAAGATCCTCTACCGATACTATCCCCTTGTAAGGGAATCTAATTCTGTTTCTTGTTGCCTGCTCAAAAATATTAATCTCTACCATTTCTAAAACACCACCTTAATTACTCTGTTTACGTGGCCTTCTACGTGGACCACTAATTCGTTCCTTTGCGTCGATGATAATCCAAGGCCCGATAACTGATCCTCGGACGGGGCGACTCTCATCTTAGATCCAAGGGCTTCAAATACCCTTTTATGGACCAATAGATCTTCTTTCAAATACTCGTTAAAGAAGCCGTTGGGTTGTTCCTCGTTTTTACATCCCTTCAACATGAAGAAATAATGCTTATTTCCTATGCCTTCTTGGTTGTTCCAATGATTGGGGGAGTACATTATTGCCTGTACTGGCTGGAATTGGTTTGTATCCAGGCCCCACAGATTTCTTGAAACGAAACTAAAGGGGATTTTTTCTGTGAGAGTAAACTGTCCCGTCTTTTTACTGTAAGTAACTTCTGCTACTTGAACTTTTTCTCCATGCCGAAGTTCCTTATTGTATACAAAGCTATAAATTTGCCCATTAAATTCTATTTCCGCTGTAAATCCGGATCTTCCTCCGTTATGACTATAGTTGTGGACATAGAATATATATGTTCCCTCTGGCATCTTGGATTTGTTAGACCAAGTAATGTTTTCTACGGCTATTCCGTCTTTGGTCTGAGTTCGCGGGGATATAATATCTACGTCCAGTTCGCCACTAGAAGGATGCCCTCTTTTTCTTGCAAAGTAGATCTCGTTTCTTCCTGGCTCTATGCAATGGGCATCAAAGTCATTCTGGTTATCGCCTTCGGTGTTCCACTGGATAGAGAATCTAAGAACCCCTGTAACATCACCACCCAAAGCTTTTACTCTTTGCTTCCTAGAGTCCGCTATGTTGCCTCTATAAGCCCACGAAAAGGGATTGTTCCACTTAAACATAGAAGGAGAATCCTTATTTATGGGAGCTATTAGACTTACAAGATTGCTTCCGTGCTTGTTTTCCAACAGGATTTCAATATTACTTGCAGTTGGCAGGATTTCAGACACAAATGTATCTATCGATACCTCTTCTACTCTATCAAAGTTCTTAACTTTTACGGGAACTTCTTTCTTTAGATCTGAGAAGGGGTTAGTTCCACCTAATTTCTTCGTTACATCGCGATTTGCAAATAAGATATCGTTTATACTGATATCTCCTAGAGTGGCGTGTCTTCTTCCCAAAGAATCAAGATAACCAAGTTCAGTAATTTGTTTCTCGGCAGACTCGATCATTCTTGGTGTAACTATTGCCTTGGGACGCTTGTAATTCGTCGGGGCAACTATGGCTTCATATTTTCTTACGGCTTCGTCGAGATCTACATCTTTGGAGAGATCAATCAAGAGGACACCTATAGAATGGTTCCTAATTTTTCCTACCACAGGCCCGGCGAGAACGGATTGTTCCCAAGTATAAATCTCTTTGCCTCCGGGCGACAGGAGATCATAATTCGCTTGATGTTTTCCGAATTCAGTAAGACCTCCTTTCCATTCCTCGCCCTTATACAGAGAATTTTGGGAAATTAGCTCAAGTACGGATAGTACAGAATCTTCCGTGATTTCGTCCAAAGATCTTTTAAAGACTCCTCTCAGCTCGCTTGCGCGACCACGTACTGTTGCCGCCGTAGCTCTGGAGCAGTTTACGAGCCTCGCGGGGATCTTAATGTGTAGATGCCCCCATGTAATTATATCACCATTCTCTGTTTTCTCAAAGTTCTTCTCCACCCCAATTTGAGAAGAATCTATCGTCGCAATGTCTATAACGGGTTGACTGTTAACATATTCTGCCAGGGCCTCAACTACGGGTGCGTATCTTGAATCCTGTGGTAGATCAAAGTCCCAGATTGTAGTTATTACTCCGTTCTTAATCGAGACTGCGTTGCCGAATTGCTTTACGAAGTGTCGGCAGGAAGAACAGTCATGTTCTGTTCTGGTCTTTACTATTTCGTTAGTTCCCTTCGGGAAACTACTTAGATACAGGTTCCAGAGAGTATCTCTATCTGCCGATGTTACAAACAGAGATTTTACATCTTTCGTCATGAGGTTTACGTGTTCCCTCATGGCGGATTCTAGTGTCGAAAAGTTGTCTTTCATATATATGTCTCCTCACTAATATGTACTATACATACGATTAGTATTTATAGTTTACGACACGTCCAAAGACTATAAATAGAACAAACGCCATATCTTAGAATTAGAGGCTAGGGCAGAGGGATACCCTTCCCACGATCAGCCGTTTGGTCCCTGGCCTCTCGTTATTCTCTTTTTTTAATGTTTATTTGGTAGACAGACAGGTATTTAAGCTTGGGATGTATAGTATATGGTATGCCGACAAGGAAGGAATCGTTCTCGACAGTAATAGAAACGTGCTGCCACCATGTAAAAATCGCATACTGGGACATCGAACAAGAATTGACTGAGGATTTAAAAGAATCCTTGACCGAACACGGAGAGGAGAGAGCGAAAGAACGTATAAACAACGACTGTAGCAGCGGGGAACTCAACTGCTATTATGTAGATCATGACGGAAACGATGAAGAAATCCGCGGCTGGTGGAAGATTATTACTGAGGAGGATTAAATTATGTCTAAAAATGAATTTCCGTGGCAAATAATTGATGACGAGGGAGTTATTGAAGAAGGGACTGAGGAAGAAGTTCACACTACGTGGATGAGAATGATAAGGGGAGACTACGATTTTTCTGGAATGGCCCCGGCAAGATCGGGAGATATTAAATTGGTTCAAGTACATGGGGTGATTTAGATGGAATATAACGATAAATTTGACCCCGAAACCCAATTAGAAATCGAGGAAAGAATAGCCTCAATAATATTTGATACTCTACAAGGAGAGCCGATTACAGAAGAGGCGGCAAACGAATTGGGTAAAATAATTCTGCACTCCATCGTTCCGGACCTCCGCCCAGATCTAGTAGCAAGAAAATGGATTATATCAGATGGAAATGCGGCGGAAACTCATGAGGACTGGGAACTTCTCTTGCGGACTGCGGAGGAATGGTATATGTATTTGTCGGAAGAGTCCGCAATTGATGACGACGGGATGGATATCGCCGTCTATGCTCGAAATTTCGATGACATCATAGAGGGCGACCTTGACTCCCTTAATAGCGCAATAAAACTTTGGGAAGAAAGAATCGCAGAGGCGGCGGGGTATACGACTTTTACGGGTACTGGGAATTATTCAGTGTCCGCCGCATCGAGGATGGGATTGAATTTGACAGTGAGAGAGGTGGAGGAATGAATCTAATACTATATTTTATAGCCATGATTTTTATCGGGCGATGGGTGACACAAATTCCAATAGCACTTATTAGAGGATATAATTTAGATGATTTTATTGGAATGTATAAGATGTGTCCCTGGTTTCTTGCCCTAGATATAATTCTAGCAGCGGGATTTGTGGGGTTTGTAATATCGACAACTATTTAAGTTAGAAATGTATAGTATATACTGGAGATGTAAATCACATGGACCTAATTCTAGAAATCAAAAATCAAGAGGATAGGACGCTAAGTCTATCGAGCGGGAACCAAGTTATTATTGCCACTCCAGACTTAAATGAGAATTATTGGTCTTACAGAGTTAGATTGTCCGATAACCAGGCCGTCCTTGGCTTTCCAAAAATGGCAACAATTGGAATCGGATTTGAAAAAGAAGAAGATTGGAATACTAATTTGCCTTGGTGGGCTCCTTCAGATAAGATATTGAAGCACATAATAGTCAACAAAGGAGATTCGTCTATCGAGAATAAAGATGTCTTAACTGCAATTAAGATGATTAGAGAGTTCATACATCAAAATCTTTCTTGGGCGGATCAAGAAAGAGCGTGGAAGTTGAATAGTAATTTAATAGAGGAGGAATAAATATGTCTAAAACTTACTACATTGTCCTTAATCAAGACAAAGTAATCAACGCTCTCGCGGATGAAGTATTCGATGAAGTGGGTGGACAAAATGGTTATCACGGGATTCATATTCATCCTGCGGTATTGGATGCATATGAACATGGGACTCTCGATTACCCTTGGGTTACAAAAGTAACTTGGCACCAGAACGGGAACTACTATCCGCCTGGATCAGGCCACATATCACAGTTCGGACTAATGGATTTCTTTAATGAGGATGCGCTTCACGCTTCAGGCGTAATGAGTGAAACCCTCTCAGAGGTTCGTTCCGATGCAAGGCGGGAATGGGCATTAGAGAATAATTTCGAATTTGAGGATGTAGAGGAAAATTTCTTGGATGAGGATTGGAGATATTATGAGGCCGGCCAGGAAATTATAGAGGAATGGGAACAGACAACTCTAGATTTATTTAGAGAACAGGCGGCGGTTAATAGGCTGGAAGAGGTAGTGGACGAACCAGAAAGCGAGTCTGAAAATCATATAACTTATATTTATAAAATTATATGGGAGTAATCTCAGGTGAAACAAATTAGTACCGAGGAAGAAGAGATCTTGAAACTTCTTCCTAATAAACCTTTTATGTCCCGCAATATAAAATCAGACAAAGGAAGCGTTAAGGTTGCTTTCATCTTAAGATCTCTGGAAGAAAGAGGGTTGGTGAAGCGGGCGGGGAGATGTGGTAAACTTGGGAGGTATATACTATGGAAGAGGACAGGTAAAATAATGTAATTATTTTTTTTTAAAAAAATATTATTTCAATTCTTCCTTTTCAATCTCTTCTAGTAGCCGATCCGTGGCGCGAAGGGTATTAGATTACTCGTCAGGAACAAGATTAAGTCTCTTCGAACTCCCCGGAATAAATAAGTCATTATAGCGGGCCAAGGCTGCATCGAGATCATCTTTTAATTTTAGGTCTTGCATCACGCAGCCGACGCTTACTAAAAAATTATTAGGCATTTAGGATACCTCCGCTGGCTCAGTATCGTACTGGTCCCATCCATCGGGAGCGTTTAAACCCTCGGTGCTGCCTGTGTGACCGTCCGAGCCAGATATTTCTCGACCCAACTGCTCTAAATTCTCGGCGGTATACTCGTCATCTGTCAGGCTTCTACCTATAATAACTCCCGCGAAGTTATACCAAATTATCTGTATTTTAGAGGTCATCTAAATCCCCTCATCCATCGATATAATTGATATCGCTCCAAGAGTAACCGCGCACCCGCCAGAGACGATAACTGCCCACATTGCGCCACCCGTACCTAATCCGTAGATTGCAATTATTGTGGCTACGCCAGCCATGAGGCCGTTAAAACGGGATGGGATGAGGAGGGCCATTTAGATCACCTCGCACCTCATTGATCCGCGATACATACAATCTTTTCCGCAGACAACGCAAATACATCTCCTCTCGTCTTGCGATACGCACCCGATTACATCGTCATTTTCATTCGATTCTTCGAGTTGTTGGTCAAAAATAAATCTGGCTGGCATTTAGATTACCTCCCCACCTGCCAACTTCGCCCTCGCATTTCTGGCCATCTTCGTATCCAGTAGCGGGCTTCCTTCCGGAATACCCTCACCAATAGCCAATTCATATTCTCCGTCGCTCATAGCCAAAGCGCGACGCTTGGCACGGTACTCACTATCGGCACGGTCCGCTCTTCGACCACACCTCGGCAGAACGAAAGACATCCATACCCGTCGTGGATATAGCCCTCTACCAGCTCGCCAATTGCGGCCACGCCGCCAAGATCTACTGCGTATTTTCCGTCTTTCCAATGGATCTCGTGGTTTCTGTTAGATACCATTATTCTACCGTCTGGCATTCTGTACCCGAAATTTTCCTTGACCAACAGACCCGTTGGAAGGTAGAGATTGATATCGTCTGGAAGATTCCACTTCCGGGCCGCCTCCTTTATGAGCGGCCAGATATACCATTTTCCGCCCTCAAATTCCGGAAACATTCTAGGATAATTGGGAGTGTGGCGATCTACTAGATCTTCCTTGGCGAGAGCCGTCCCTAACCCATTTGGACCATCGATCCCAGTAAACCCTTCCTGAATAGCCAATTCCCAAGGCCACGCGGCGTTGTCACGGACTTCCCGGACGATCCGGGTAATATCGTGGGCCATTTAAGCCACCCCATCAGGCCCGAATTCCACATACCACCCATAACCAACAGGTGGTTCTGGGGTCCAAAACATCTTAAACGCATCCACAGGGGTAATCTCTCCTCGCCAGCAATGGGCTTCGTGATCAGAATTAAATTCTGCGTCGGAGATATAGAATCCCCGATTCAATTTCGGGACCCAAACATAGGTCGTCCCGTTAGAACGAGCCCAAAGGGCCTCATCCATGTAAGGGGCGAATTCTGCGGGGAGAGTCCGATTCGCCAGTCCCTTGTCTCCTGATATACAAATCCTTGTTCCTGGGAGGATTAGTCCCTTTATGGCTCCTTCGGTGAGGAACGGGAACCATGCGGTTATCTGCTCATACGGAAACTGAGCCCACATAGATACGTGGAATTTCGGAGAATTCATAATTTCGTGATGACTCATAAGTCCGTCAGGAGTTACATAAATCGAGCCCTCGTCATCCCAAACGCTCATGATCCAAGCCGCATATCCGCCGTAATTCTGTCGAACCATTTCTAGGGCATCTTCTCTAGAGATCTTCTTTGGAACTGCGGGAAACGTTCCTCTTAGAGAGAATTTTCCCGTCTCACTGTATTCGAGAATTGCAGTACCATTTTCGCTTCCTACTGGAATAGTTAAAAACGACATTTTTAAGCCACCTCCCCATTCAATATAGCCGCCATCTTTTCCGCCTTCTCTGAGATCTCTTCATATTCTTTCGCATATTTTTCAAGTTCGAGAGCATACAATCTCAAGAATTCTGGCAGTCTCTTAATGGCGGCTTTCTTAATTGGCCTTCCGCAGTCTGTAATGACTTCGTTATCCACTTCCATT
>Ga0172381_10004937_pt1 | contig 13653 bp, 23 predicted proteins | sample Leawel6488metaG_FD_119754 | JGI IMG/M metagenome (GOLD analysis project Ga0172381, IMG submission 119754) | Leachate microbial communities from a municipal landfill in Southern Ontario, Canada - Leachate well 64-88 metaG | ecosystem: Engineered > Solid waste > Landfill > Unclassified | place... | reverse complement strand
CAATATAAAGTAACGAATACGGTAGTGGCCTGGTAACTGCGATGAGACGAATTCATTGGGGCAGAAGAGGAAGCGGTTGGAGGGGGGCTGGTGCGATTGGTCGTGGTTGTTTTGGAGGAGGCAATACGGGTTCCCGAAGCAATGTTATTGACTGGATCACGATTGCTAGTGAAGGCAATGCTACTGACTTTGGAGATTTAACGGTGGCGCGGCGGTTATTGTCTGCTTGCGCTTCTGCCACTCGCGGCTGTTTTGGAGGCGGCGTAACAACAACGGATACTATCGACTATATCACAATAGCCACGGCGGGCAATGCGACGGATTTCGGGAATTTAACGGTGGCGCGGAGTGCGCCTGCCGCTTGTTCGTCTGCCACTCGCGGCTGTTTTGGAGGCGGAAATAGCGGAACAGCAACGAATGTTATCGATTACATCACCATAGCAAGCACGGGCGATGCTACTGACTTTGGAGATTTAACGGTGGCGCGTGATACCCTGGCCGCTTGTTCCGATGTTCACGGAGGACTTGCATGAACGATTTAATTACTATTAACAAAGAGATTTCCCCTGTCTTGGGCGGGAACTATCCGGCAATGCTAGACCGAATCAGTACCCGGTATCCAGCATTGAAGCAGGATACGGAAGCGTTTTACAAAACGCAGTCGCAGTTCATGGATAACATGCTGACCGTAAACGCTCCCACGGAATTGCGAAACCTTCGGCAGATTCTGGCGGAGATCCAGAAAAGCAAGATGGCTTTACAGGAAGCGTATTTTGCCAATAAGAAAAAAGCCATTGAGATAAAACAGAAACGGCTTTTCCTGGAATCTGCCACCGATCTTGACGCTGAACTCCTTGAGGTCGAAATCGCAGAACTACAATCCCAAATCGCCAATACAGAAGACTACATGAAGGGGGCTATCCGTAAAATATCAGCTTACATGGCTCAATACGATAGCATCCTGGCCAAGCTCGGTAAAACCGAATTGGCCGAAGAAGACTTTGAAGAAGACGAGGAACGTTACCACATCATGCGGGCATTTGAACAGGGACTGTGCGCCGCCCGATCCCACAACGGATGGATAGATGAGGGGAATCAGATCTATCTCTTTCAGATCGGAATCAATGGGATGGTGGCTCAGGCCGAAGTTGAACGATACCTTGAAGAAGAACAGAAAATCATTGAATCCGGGAAGGAACCGGCCCATGAAATGACAACGAAGTTCCTGGAATATTGTGCCAGGAAGTTCAAAGGGTGCTCCGGAAAATATGCGGAACGGAGGGGTATGACTTTGCTGGATCGTAACTCACTGAATAAACAGATCACGGAGGATTAGTGATGGAATATCGAAAATTTACCCTATCGCCGGGACAGAAGGCCCCGACAGGATCAACGGGCGTAACTCTTTCGACCGGACAAATCGTCTGGTATGGCGAGGAAGGAACCTTTCCTGCTGAAATCACCTCGGAAGCGATGACCCAGGCTGAGATTGACGAATACCTGTGGATCGTCGCCTTTCCTGACCGCATGGCGGCGGCGAAGACGCTCTTTGAGGGGTCGATCCTGTATGACGTATCGTATTCCCAGGTGGATACTTACATCAACAACAACGTCACGGATCTGGCTTCGGCAAGGGAATTTCTCAAGAAGCTCGGCAAGATCGTTCTTGCTCTTCTGAAATTCAACGGGCTGGTGAAGGAAGACGGTGCTTGTGAAAATACTGAGAAAACTTTTATAGGAGGACACAATGGACGAGAGACTTGACAAGATCGAAGTAATGCTCCGGGACATTCAGGACATGATTCTGGATATGCCGAGAGCCAACCGGGAGTATGGGCTATATAAACCCTCTCCATTCAATGCAAAACCGGAAGACCTGGACAAGCCCCCCATCCCCAACGGGCCGGATGACCCGCCCCCGGTTTACGAGGCGGGGATTGTGAAAGAACTGGCCCTGTATGACATCCCCGGAACAGGCCTCCGGTGGTATGCCGACATGGGGGAATCTGTGGCGATTATTCGCCCGTTCACGGAGAAATACAAAAAGGCCCACTTTACCGACTGCGGGCGAAAGGTGCCGACGGGGTGCTTCTCATACGGGACGCTCCGTCTGCCGGGCGGTAAGTGGAAACTCGTCAAGACGGTTCGCAACCCCCTCGCCCCGGAACCGGAGTGCTGTGGGGGATAGGAGAAACCAATGGTCCCGATTATCGACCTGATAGGAGTTCTCGGCGGGTTGATCGTTCCTCCCGCCTGGGATCTCATTAAAAAGAAATTTACGAAGGACACCGAGGACACCCCGGAAAGAACCATGGGGACGCTCGCCACGACGAAACCGGAAACCCTCCCGGCCTATGTGGAGGCATTGTGCAAGCACCTGGACGCACAGACGGCCTTCTTCAACCGGGATGTGGTGGGGGATGTGGGGGCAGGGGTCAGAAACCTCCGGGCCTCCATCCGGCCCATTGCCGTGATTGGCTCTCTCGTTATGCTTGGTGTCATGGCCTACGCCACCCTGTTCAATGGATACTCACCCCCGACACCGGAGGCGGCGGAAGTGCTGACGGGGATAAGGGTATCCTGCGAAGGCATTGCATCATCATGGATGAGTAGCAGAATTATTCTGCGGAATTAGGGAAGGGATGACACGGGGGGTTGACGGCCCCCCGCCCCGGCCGGCACGCCGAGGGCGATTAGATCGCTGCCATCCATCGCCGGAAACAGCACGATGAGTGCCACAATTCAAGCGGAGATGGACGGATGATCCAGACTTTCAGGCAGAAACTCAACGGGAACCTTACTGAAATCATCAAACTCTTGGTTATCGGGGCCGTCCTTGTCTGGACATTCTGCCAAGTGCGGGATCTCCCGACCACCTACGCCACTAAACAGGAGGTGGCTACATCCCTGACCGAACTCAAGACCGACAACGAGAAGCAAATGGATCGGATCTTTTCAAAGCTCAACGATATCGAGGCTTATTTACGGAATAAGAAATGAACCCCCGTGACTACATCAAGCAGAACGAGGGACTTCGGTTGAAGCCCTACCTCTGCACATCGGGAAAACTCACCATCGGCTATGGGCGCAACCTGACGGCTCGGGGAATCTCCCGGCAAGAGGCGGAGCATCTATTTGAGGATGACTACTTCGCCGCCGAAAGCGCCGTCCGGGACCTCGTCCCCGCCTTCGATGCCCTGACGGATAACCGCAAGGCGGCCCTGGCAGACCTTGCCTTCAACCTCGGCAAGAGGGGATTCCAGGGGTTCAAGAAGATGCTTGAGGCCGTCCGCCGGGATGATTGGGCAGGGGCGGCGAGAGAGTTGGAGGATTCCTTCTATTTCCGGCAAGTGCCGAACCGGGCAAAGCGTAACAAGGAGATGCTCCTGAATGGCTGATAACCCGAACACCCACCGCTTGACCTTCTCGATCCAGGGCGAGGACTCCGAATGTCCCGAATGTGACAAGGTCGTGGCCCTGGATAACATCGACGTAACCCTTGTGACGATTGAGTTCAAGTGTCCGCATTGTGGGTGTGAGTGTTTCGCCGAATCGGAGGATGTGGAATTTCCGAAACAGAGGCATTGATATGCGCGGATCAATGCGATTCGCATAAAAACGAGCATAAGGAGGGGGGCTGTGCTTCATATCATCATTTATGTAGGGGGGATTTTGGCCTTCGGTGCCCTCTGCTTCATCATGGGGCGGCGGTCCCGGCGGTATCCGTTACGCAACGAGGACCAGGCACGGGCGTTGAGATACTTTCTTTACAAGGAAATCTTCCGCCACCGCTTGGACATCCGCCGGGCAAAGAAGGACATCCGAACCCTTGAGAGGGAGTGGGGAATACAGGGCCCGGCTCCGGGGGGATTGGATGCCTGGATAGAGACACGGAAGGGGAAGGCATGATTGTAACGAAATACCCGATTGAATACACCTACGGACAGGTCATAAAGATCAAACCGATTTTCGATGTCCACGCCGGGAATAAACACGCCGACCTCGCCGCCTTCCGTCGAGACCTTGCCGCCTGTGATGACGATACCCTATTTTTCGGCGGCGGGGATCTTCTCGATTGTGTCATAGCCTCCGACCTGAAACGCTACCGGAAGTCGGCAGACGGGACCGAGGGGGATGACATCGTTGACGAGCAGATCGAGCAGATGGCCGACATCCTCATGCCCTACCGGGACAGGATCATCGGCCTCGCCTCCGGGAACCACGAGGAAACCATCACGGCCCGTTGCGGGACCAACCCGGCAAAGCGGCTCTGTAAGCAGTTGGGGGCCGCCTTCCTGGGGTTCTCCGGCCTTATCCGGTTACAGATGAGGACCAAGAGCGGGAAGGGGAGGACGGCCATCATCCGATATCACCACGGATGGGGCGGGGGATCCCGGACGCAGGGGGCCGCCGCATAGCCCTTGCCGGTGGGCCCACTTCACCATGGCCCGCAGGCATAGCAGCTCCAGGTTGACCAGGCGATTCCGGCCGGGCTTGTGATTTTCCCGGTAGGGATCCGCCAGGCGCTTCTTCTTATATACCTCGATAGTCTGCGGATTGATTGCGTCGGGCATCATCCCCCCGAAGAAGGGGTAAATGTGCCCGAAGATCATGTGTTTTTTTTCAAGGAGGGTCTTGAGGGATTGGTGCATCCGGACGTGTTCGAGATACTGCTCGCAGATGGCGCCGACCGTCAAGGTGGAGAGAGGATTCACCTTGCCGAGCTCTTTGCGGATTGCTTGCTCGATGATTGAGGCTTCGGCGTCCGTGGCCGCTTCGACCCGTTTCCGGAATCGCTCGTTCGTTTTCCGGTTGAGCACGATGTCGATGTCGTAAACGCCTTCTCTGACCCGTCGCCAAGACATGCCGATTTTTTACCGCGGCTGTCCAGGTATTGCAAGGCCAAAGTTTGACCGATAGCCTTGGCGGTCTGCGCCGTTGCCGTCGGCGTGGCCTCCCCGTCCAGGCCCAGGTGCGACAGGATCAGATCGATTTTCTTTTCAAGGCGCTCGATGTCGGTCATCAGTTCAACCGTATTACTTCCCCGTTCAGCCGCAGGGCGTGGCTCCAATCGGTAGCGACAGCCACAGCCCCATGGTAACGCTGGATCCTTCCGAAGCGGGCCCGCTCGCGCTGGATCTCGCGGGTGATCCTCTTGCCCCAGGTGGCCCGTTCATGGTCGATGATCTGCCAGCCGGCCACTCCGGCCAGGAAAATGACGCAAAATATGACGGCCAAGGTCCGTTTCATTTCTTCGCCGCCTTCTTCCGTGTTTTCGGGGGGTGCGTAGGTATTGCCTTTTCATTTTCCTTGCCAACTCCCCCGTGACCACGGGCGCCCTGCGCGTTCTTTCGCAAACGCTGCACCATGGCGGCTTTGGTGGCTTCCGATAGCCTGGTGGTTGGAGTAATCTCTATTGCCAAAATCGCCTCCCTTTCATTGAACACTCCGTCTGGTGGTCGAAACCTGCTCCCAAAAGTGGGTGAACGAAATTTTAGCTGGCTCGTTGGAATGGCTTTCTGTCTAACGACATAGTCCAGCCATGTCGTCTTGAACGGGAGTCGGTGCTGTTCTGTGTGTTCCCACAGGGGTTGTCCGCCATACGAATGGCACAGGCCCTTTAGGACATCTCCGTCTTCGACATGAAACTGTTGTGCTTGCTGGATCACCGGTATATAGAGTTGCCAGTCTTCCCACAGTTTTCGCCTAAGGGGATCGTCACACTTGACTGGATCGTAATATTGTTGCAATGAAGCTATGACGTGATGTGCAAACATATAGATTACGGACCTCGCTTTCCTGCGGCTTTAGGAGGGACCCGGCCGGTGTGGGGGCTCCCCCGGGGGAAGGGGGGAGATCCGGCCGGGCACCTGTGGGTCTGTTATTCCTGCGGCCAGGCCGGACAACCCTCGCGCTTCTTGCACTTTCCGCAATGGGCGGGGTCGATCATGGAATCGTCGTCAGGGCACCGAATGTAATCCGCCGCCTGCTTTGCCGCCTGGACCGGCTCGTCCTTTTTCGCGGCCGTGTCGTCTTTCGCCGCGGCCTTGCTGTTGTTCCCCTTCTTCTTGGCCGCCGCGGCTGCCTGAGCCGCAAAGGCCCCGTAGGCGTTCCAAAAAGCGTTGGACCGCTTGAGGGCTTCCGCCTTGACCTCTTCCACGGTGCTTTTGTTCGTTTCGGCCGCCCGCTGGAGAAACGCCTCCAGGGTGGCCGGATCCGCTTTCCGCCGGCGGGCCTCTTCCGCGAAGCGGGCCTCGACATCAGCCGTGGGCACTTCCTGGGGCTCGTCGTCGCCGTTGGCCTCGACGTCGATCACGCCGGCCTCGTCGTCGTCTACCAGATCCAGCTGGCTCTCGCCGGCCATGGCGCGGTCTTCCAGGGTGGCCGCCTTGGCGAACTCGACAGACAGGGGCGCCAGCTTGGCGTGACGCTTGATGACGGTCTTTTTGGCCATTTCTGGAAAATCCGTTTGCCAGGGGCCGTCGTCGGCGCTCTTGGATCGCTTCCGGATCCGGTCGATCTCGGCCCGCGGCATGTAATCAAAGGAATGACTTCCGTCCTTATATTTGAAGACGACATAGGCGCCCTTGACTTCGCCGCGGTCGGCGTCGTCCGCGGGAATGTGAACGAGCTTTTCTTCCAGCCCGAATTGGAGCTCGAAATGGTCTTTCGTGTAGACCACCTGGGAGCTCACGCTCTGAACCTCGCCGGAACGCCGCGCCAGGGCGATATACCCGCGGTAGCCGGGGATCAGCTGACACTCGGTGAACCCTCTTTTGTTTCGAAAGGGCACCAGGTAGCATTGGCCGAGGAATTGATCCGGCTCCAGGCCGAGCTGGGCGGCCGTCATAACACACGCGAGCAGGGACCGCTGCGTGCAATCCAGGAGCTTCGGATTGCGTTGAATGGACGTGAGCGCCACGCGGAGCAGCCTGTCAACGGGAAGGTGCTTCGGAAGCGCCAGCATGAGCTGTTTCTTCACGCCGTCGCTCGTCAGGAGCTTACGGATCGTGCTTGTTTTTTCCTGGAGCACCAGGGCTTTGTTATCTGTCATGTCATTTCCTCCTTCTTTAGAGTGCTTTTGCCCCTCCAGCGATTTCCCCGCAGAATTTACCGGTGATGGGATCTCGTTCGGGGATGTGTCGATTAAATGTCCACAATCCGCACATTAAGCCATGAAGGTAGTGATGATATGAGCTTGTGCAGATTAAGAGGTTTTCGTTGCGGTTATCTGCGCGATGACTATTGATATGATGAACAACCTCATCACGTTTGAGAAAGCGCCCTAAAACCTTTTCAGCAATTAAAACATGCTCAGGAACCCGACCATAATGAGCGCGTGGGTGATTTGGAGCCCAAACCATTACATATCCGTGCTTTATATATTTCGGTTTGCCGTTATAGTTCGCTACCCTCATTTTGTTGATTGATTCTTCGGTATGCTTTCTGCCCGCAAAGTGGTCATTTTTTCTGTTTTTAAATGCCGCAATGAGTTGACCCCCTTTTTCCTTCCACATCATTTTACGGGAGCAGGAGCGTGAGCATGTTCTGCCTAAATCGCTCGGCTTATGGCTATACTGGCTACCGCAAATGGGACATGTTTTTTGGATCACGACCTGAACCTCGTTTCTGTAATTTCTTCAATGATACAGCCGGGCAGGCTTCTCACGCCCATCTGGACGGCATTGTCCAGGAGCTTCTTGACGGGCTCGCAGTATTCCCGCGGGACCGCCGCGGGATCCACAACCCGGCAGACCCACCGCTTGACCTCATACGAGGATCCCCCCGTTTCCGTCCGAACGGTCGTCTTGGTTTCCGGGACCACCACGGGCGGGATCACCGGGGCCTCGATTCCCGTTGCTTTCGCCGCCTTGTCCATTTCAGCCTGGAGCCGGCGCCGCTCTTCGGCGGCTTTTTTCTCCGCCTCCCGGCGGGCGGCCTCGATCTTGGCCGAATACTGCGAGAGCTTCTGTTTCAGCGTCAGCTCCGCTTCACCCAGGGGCCCCGTGAACAGCTTACAGAAGCCGTTCACCTTCGAAATGAACGCCTGGGCATCTTCCAAGACCTCTTTCCGGCGGGCCTCGATCTTCCGGGCGATCTTCTTGGCGCCGGTCCCGATCTCCACGGCCAGAGTGCGGGTCTGATCGTCCACGATCTCCAGGGCCCGCGCCTCGTCTGCGATCCGCGCCACTTCCTTTTTGTATTCCAGGAAGCGCGGCTTGACCGCCTCCAGGGACAGCTGGGGCGCCACGGCCGGCGCGTCGTATTCCGCGTCGACAACTTTTCCGTTTACTGCCGCTTCAAAATCCATGTTTCTTTCCCCCTTTCTCTAATGCAGGAAATTCCAGACGGTGAGCGCCGACAGAAACGCGGATAACGCCTGGGAGTCATTGCTGGTCCTTCCGGACCCCTCATACCATTTCATTTTTGGCACCTTGCCGGCCGGGTCCAGGCGCAGGGTGCCGGCGACGTCGACATGATAGCCGTTGACGTCCGCCAACCGCTTGTAGGCGGCCAGCTGCATGCCCCAGGACTTTTGATGTGCCACCGGCGTCTTGAGATCGACCAGGGCGAGCCGTCCGTCCACCTGCCGGACGATAAGATCCGGTTTTCCGTGAAAACAGAGCCCTTCGTCGTAGAGCCGGCGCTCGGCCAGGATCACTTCCTTGACCTGGGTGAAGAACCACCTTTCGAAGGACTTGATGTAGCCCTCATATTCGGCCGGCGCTCCGAAAACGAAGGCCCCACGGGCAACCTGGGCACAGTAAAGATGAACGCCCGTCCCACGGTCGGCCGCTGCCGCCAGGGTCTTCTCCGGGATCGCCGCCAAAGCCTGGGCCGTCCATGGGCTCATCACCTGCGTTACAGAGGGCCAGCTTTCGACGTTGCCCATGGGATCTTTGCGAGTTGCGGGGCCCTTCGGCTGCCAGACCGCGCACCACTCGCCGGCGGCAGGATAGCGGCCTTCTTCGCTCCCGGCGGCGCACTTGGTGGTCCGCCAGAATCTGCATGTTTCGCATGTTTCACTCATAGTCCGGTTTCCCTGCGAGGCCGCAGTAGCCGCGGCGCCCGCCGTCGGGCAGCGACCGCCTCCAGGCCCAATCCTTCAGCGATAAAAACCACCCTTCGCCTTTTGGCCTATACCCCTCGGCCCATTTCGCCATCTGCGCCTCAACGTCGTCTTTGTTTTGGTCGATGCCTGTCATGGAAAAGAAGGTCTGCCGATCCGGTAGGTGAACGCTCCGCTCTTTTCTGTCCCACCAGCGCCATGCCGGGCAGTCGGACCCCCTGCACTTAATGGCCTGCATCCCGTCGCTTTGGGTAGGGCAATCCATTCCTTCCGCTGTGGATATTGTCAGAACCATCTTTCCCCCTTTCATCTTCTTCGATCTCATGCAGGCACTCCGGGCTCCAGCGGATCCTCCACTCACCTTCGACATCCGACCAATAGGCCGTTTCGCCGCAATGGATACACTCGGCTGTCCGCCGCGGTTGCCAGGTCACGGTTTCACCCACCACTCGATGAGCCGCCACGTTTCCCAAATAAGGAAGGCGGCGACCAGGGCCGGCACAACGATTTCCATGACGATCTGCGCAGCTTTCATCGGAACCCCCCGGCGTGGTAGAACGCCCAGGCGTAGCCGGCGAAGAGGCCAGCCACGAAGGGGATGACGATCCTGGTAAGGGTGTCTGCGATTCTCTCGATGGCGCTGTCAGCCCTGCCCAGGGCCTCCCAGGCGCCGACAATGGTCCGGCCGATCAGCCGGTCAAGGCGTTCCTTTCGGTTCATCCCCACTTCCCCCTTTCTTGATTGATTGCCGGGGCCCAGGGACGGAGGGTGTCCGAAGCCCCGGCAATCTACCTTTCATGGCCGCCTTTTCCCTGGGGACCGAAGGCGGCAAACCCCACAACGCGACTATGGTGTGCAAAGAGCAGGTGCCTTTTCCCGGCTTCCCAGGTCGGTCCCGAGGACCCGTCAGGTTGCGCCGATCCGGGCGTCACCATCCGGCCCCTGGTGTCCCTGCCGCCCTCCTTTTTGATTTTTTGCGGCGACCGTCGATCACCGGGGGGCCAGGTGGTGAGTATGTGTAACATGTAGTGAGAATATACACTAATTTTTAATGCGTGTCAAGGGATCTACACATATTTTTTATATGGTGGGCAAAAAAATGGTGGGGGATCTATCGGGGCAGGATGATTTGCTTTTAGCCGGCTTGTAGATCTTCGTCCGTGCGGGTTGATGTTGGGTGGGCTTCAAGATCGCGCACGCGATGTTCAAGGGCCTGGATGCGCCGGATCAGGCCGATAGCTGCCGTTGCGGCGTCGGCGTATTCCGGTTCGGCCTCCAGGAGATCGAGAAGCCGCTGAACGGCCATGATGCGCTTGTCACTCTCTTCAGCGCTGGGCGGCGTGCTGGCTGGCGCTCGAACATCTCCCTTACCCGTCAGCAGCCATTCCATTGAAATGCCGCGATCACGGGAAAATTGGTAAAGGGCACCCCACGGGATGGCCTTGCGGGACTTGTAATTCGAGGCCGATTGCGGGCTCACTTGCAGGGCTTTAGCGATGGCCACGTTTTCGTTGGATCCGATCACTTCTCCGACTCTGTTAAGAATCTCTATGACGTTCACAATATATTGATCCTCCCTTGACTAAACTAAAAATAAAGTGTATGATCCCACTCATGGAAAACATAACCGCACTCAGGAAGCAGGTCCGGCATCTGATGATCGACGCCGACGTGGATACCGTCAAGCGGCTGGCGTCGGAGATAGGCGTCAACCCTCGGTCCATGACGATGGCGCTGACGGGATACAGACACAGCACCGCATACCGCCAATACCTCGTGGCAGCACGAGCCCATCTAAAAAAATCAATATCACGACAAACGGGGACTACACAATAAATAAAAGGAGGGGACGCATGTCGTCGTGGAGCAATTACGACCTGGGGGACATCGACAAACTCACCGAGCTGTATTCGATCCGGATACCGGAAATTCTTAAAGCACATATTGATAAGCTCTCGCCGCGCCGAAGAAAGGCGCTGAATGACGCGGTATTGATAGCTATGGCCAGGGTCGTTCATGAGGCTCGCTTTGACTCCGATTATCTTGATTATCTAAAGGCTACCAATACTTAAGGGATTTGTCGATGTTTACATTGTCTGCAAGCGCGGAGCAGATTCGTCAGTTTTGGCGTGAAAACAAGACGATGGTTTGCGAACAGACACACACGCGGATGACCCGGAGGGCGTGCCTGGTCCGACAGGGCTTACTACCACGCGCCGAAGAACGTGGCCCGGTCCGGCATGTGCCGATCGAGTGCCGAGATTGCCCCCAGGGTAAACAAATAGCGCAGGAGGATCAGCAGGAAAAGATGGCGGCCAGACAGAAATCGTATGAGGGCCCATTCGCATGCGCCAAGTGCGGCGAAGGGGAAGAGGAAGGGCGCGCCCACGGCGGGCGCGGCCTGTGCACCAGGTGTTACGCGGCGGAAACCAAGAAGGGCACGCTGTCGAAGTGGAAGCTCTCGCCGCCGATTCCGAAGAAAGAGAAGAAAGACAAGAGCGTGATTCTGGATTCGCCCATTACCGTGCCAAAGACCGCCCAGGAAGAGGAAAAAGCCCCGGATCCGGCAGAAGACTTTCCCGGCCCCTGCGAAACAGAGGCCGCTGGTCCCGAAGAGCGGCAGGCCCCGGATCCGATCGTGCTGACTTTTGGATCTGAACGCAACAGGCACCTGCGGGGGTGGCTTGAGCTTATGGCCATCGTAAACCGCAGGATCCTGGAAGAGGAAATCTACATTAGCCTGGAACACGCAGCAAACACCTTCTTGGAGCGGAACTCCGTGCTCCGGAATCCCGAAACAAAACAAAAATTTCTTGAAAAGGTGAAAATATGATCCCCAATGAAGAAACCTTCAAGCAAGCCGCGTCGCACGTCTACCACCACATGCTGACATACAAAAGCGACATCGAGCGCGCCTTCCTGGCCTCCGATGAAAAGAAGGGCCTCAATATCGCTTTCCAGGTCACCCTGCGGGTGAACCCCGTCGACGGCCAGGAAATTCTGCCGAAGACGAAAATCTCGTTCGCGCCGGCCGCGAAGATTACCGACACCATGGAGGGCCGGCTGCCCAAGCAGCTCCAGCTCGACTTCGATTTTGCCACGCAGCCGGGAGCCCAAGAGGCACGGGCATGACGTTGATCCGGAACAGCTTCGATCATGTGGTGGTCGACGAGGAATTTTCCGCCCTGATCCCACCACTCCAGCCGGACGAGAGGCTGCTCCTGGAGGAAAACCTTCTCCGGGACGGCTGCCGTGATGCCCTGGTGGTTTGGGCCGAAGAGAACATCCTTCTCGACGGTCACAACCGCCTTGAGATCTGCCGCCGGCTGAACATCCCTTATGAAACCGTCGGGATCTCCCTGCCGGACCGGGAGGCCGCTGAGATCTGGCTGCTAAACAATCAGCTCGGCCGGCGGAATCTGAACGCTTACCAACGCTCCGTTATGGCTTTAACGATGAAGCAGATCTTTGCGGAGCAAGCGAAAAAAAGCCAAGGAACGCGCACAGACATTCCCCAGATTTCTGTGGAAAGTTTGATAGCCTCCAAAAAGGATCGTGAAATTAAAGAGGTAGTTGGTGATAACACCCTTGGTTACGATGCAAAGATCCAAAAATTACAGGACATCAGGCAGGGCGCTTGGGTAGAAAACCGTAGGCACGCAAAAGCCAAAGCTCAATGTGTTTATTTAGCTAGGGCAGGAAATCGCCTAAAAATCGGATTGTCCTTAGATCCAGAAGGCAGGATAGAACAGCTTGGAATAGGCGATCCCGACATTCAGCTACTAGCAACTTACCCTGGGGATTTAAAACTCGAAAAAAACCTTCACCGCATAGCGGATAATTACTCGCTTGGGCGCGAATGGTTCCAGTATTCTGATGAGCTGCTTGAAGAAATTAAAAAATACATCAAAACATATGATCGACACGAAAACGAAACAAACAGGAGGCTAGCACACCTCGCAGGTGTTTCTCATGACACCATTGCCAAGGTTGAGGCTATTGAAAAAAAAGCCTCGCCGGACCAAGTTTATAAACTCAAGACCGGTAAAGCGACAATCAATCAGGTCTATACGGCCTTAAAACGGGAAGAAACACAAAGAAAAAGGAAAGATCTCGTCACGAAGATCCCCGTCGGCAAGTTCGCCGTGATCCTCGCTGACCCGCCCTGGCAGTATAGCAATTCCGGCTTCAACGAAGCCGCGGAATCTCAATACCCCACGATGTCCACGGATGACATCTGCGCCATGGCCGGCATGGTTCGAGATTTCTCGACACCAGAAACCGTCCTGTTCCTGTGGGCCACCAACCCGCTCCTGGAGGACGCCATTCGCGTTCTGAAGGCCTGGGGATTCACCTACAAGACGAATATGTGCTGGATCAAGGACCGAGGCCGGGGCAAGGGCTGGTTTCTAAAGTCCAGGCACGAAATTCTTCTCATCGGGACCAGGGAGAACACACCTCACCCGCAGGTGCGGCCGGATTCTTGTTTCGAGGCTGACCGAGGGCCCGTTCACAGCCGAAAACCCGGAATCGTCTATGACATTATTGAATCCATGTTCGGCGGGTCAAAGCTGGAAATGTTT
>Ga0172381_10004936_pt1 | contig 13656 bp, 6 predicted proteins | sample Leawel6488metaG_FD_119754 | JGI IMG/M metagenome (GOLD analysis project Ga0172381, IMG submission 119754) | Leachate microbial communities from a municipal landfill in Southern Ontario, Canada - Leachate well 64-88 metaG | ecosystem: Engineered > Solid waste > Landfill > Unclassified | place... | reverse complement strand
GTTCTTGCATACCATAGGCATATTCAGTTTGTCGATAACCTAATTGTCTCGAACGATCTTCAACACCCCAAAAACCACCACCAGAAGTATTGATACCAAATGGTTGACCAGTTTGAGGATTTACTGTTCCTGCATAAGCATCTAATCCAACACCAGTTGTAAATGCTCTTTGTAATGCAATCTGTCTTTGTTGAATACCAACTTGACCCATTGAAATATTGTATTGTTGCTCATTCATATAAAGTTGAGCGCCAGCAACACCGCCATAAGTTCTTCCAGATTTATCAGTAAATCCTTCAACCATAGCACCGATCAAACCTTCTCCGGCACCATAATTTCCCCAAGTACCTTTCGCTCCCCAAATTCTTTCAGCATTCTGTAAACCAGTAGCAGTTGCAGAGTTTAGAGAAGTGGCACCAAAACTTAATCCACTTTGTCTACCAGCCATATCATAGCCAACCATACCAAAAGCAGATACAGGTATTTGAGTACCGGACGCTGTAGGCATCATCATTGAACCTAATTCGGGACTACCTTGTAACATGGTAGCCCATTGATTAGCATCCATACTAAGCAATCTTTTTACTGCACTTCCCTGTGTTCCTTTAAGTAAAGATAATTCCTGTACTAATTTCTGATCATTTACACCAGCACCTTGAAGTTGTACACCAATACCTTTAGCAAATTCCTGCATTTGCATACGATAAAGCATTTCGGAATTAGTCATTTTAGAAACATCTATAGGAGATTGTTTAAATCCTAATTGTTGATAACCCTGAGTAACTTGAGATTTTAATTGACTAGAATAAATTGCTCCCTGATTTTCACGAATATATTTCTGAGCTTCTTCTTCTGTCATTCCTTCAGTTCCAGGAATAACTTCATCTATATAAGTTTGTGGAGTAAATTTCTTTGGTAATGTCTTTTCTGTTTCATTATAATATTTCTGCCATTTAGATTTATTTATACCTTCTTCAACCCAATCGGCTGTCATATTTTTCTCTGAACCCCATTTGCCACCACGTAATTGTTTTACAGTTTCGTCTAATATACGTTGCTTATAATCTTCTTCACTTTCAGGAGATAATCTTATTTCTTTTCTTTCTTCATCAGGAATAGTAAGAAAATCTTTTACATCAGGTAATGAAAATGCTTCTCCCCTACCTTGAGCTAATTGAGCCAATGTTGCAGCAATTCCAAAAGCTTGCCATTGAGAAGAAGTGCCACCAGCTAATGACTTTTTGTATTTTTCTAATTCTGCACCTTTTAATTGTGGAGCAATAGTACCTAATGCCTGATAACGTTCTGCACCACTTTGCATAAGAGCTATATCAGTTGTAGTTGGAACATCTCTAGCACCACTCTGCATATCTGTGATAAATTGACCAGCAGCATTTTTAGTTTGCTGAAACGTATTGAATTGACTTGCTGTATATAAAGTCGCAACAGATTCAGGGTCTATACCCTGAGCGTATAAAGATGCCATTTTATCTAATGGACTTGTACCGGAAAGAGAAATGTCATATTTATTTAACAAAGATCCAGCAGCAGCATAAGCTTCCATTGGATAGCCCATTTCACTTAATCCCCCGGCTGCCTGACTATACATCTTTACTAACTTTTGAGCTTCTTCTGTACTTGATCCTCTCTTTTGCAGAAAATCACTACCATCTTTACCTCCACTTTTATAAAACTCTCTCAAAGCATTTAGTTTTTCACCAATGTCTTGTTGTTGTTCATTGAATTTATACCCCAATGCGGAAGTGATTGAAATCTTTGCATTACCAGCTTTATTTAGATCCAAATTACCAGTTTGATCTAATATAGAATAATTTTTCTTTAGTGTTTGAGAAAATACACTTAATGCATTTTCATCTGTTTGCTGATAGGCACCATAAGTACCGAGTCCTAAAGCAACAGCACCACCAAGAACGCCAGCACCAAGCATAAGAGGATTTAATGTTGATGCTGCGACACCTGCCATATTACCAATCCAGCCTACCATAGCGCCAGTACCGAGAGCAGCCTGACCAACATTTATTCCTTCTGCTAATCTTTGATCATTTCTAACAATATCAGAATAAATACCTCTCAGTTGTCGCCAACCAGTTCCACCATAAAGACTCTTTTGATAAGCAATATCTCCTTCAATGTCCCTATCCATTGGACCACCAGCAACACCAAAGGCTTTTCCAAATGCAGCTTCTCTCTGAAATGATTCTTGATAACCAAACTTCAATGGAGTAGTAGCAATATTAGCAATGCTACCCATATACATAAGACCAAAACCACCAAGCATTTTACGACCAAGACTACCTAAAGAAAGTTCTCCTTTTTTCCCCGATGGTTCATATACTTCTCTCATTGCATCTTCAGCTTCAATCATTTTTGCTTCAGCAGCCATATACTGCTTCGTTAAGTCTTTAGGCATTTTTGTAGTACGAATCATATCTTTAGCAACTTCTTTTTCAGCAGGAGTAAGCGTTTCTTTCCAATCCCCTGTAACTTTCTTGCTCATCATTGTTTCTGCATTTTTAAGATCTGTCGTAGCTTCTGCAAATTTCTTTAGTGCTTCACTAGCTTTTCCACTTTTAATATCATCAGAACTTTTAGCGATATCTTGTAATTCTTTATTTACAACTTCAAGACTTTTACCTGCTGATTTCAATGTGCCAACATGTTGTTCAAATGATTTTTTATAATCCTCAAAAGCTTGAAATTGTCTAGCCATAACAATTCTTTCACCTTGATCTATTGGACTACTACCACTCTTTGAAAACTTCTGAGATACTTTCATTTGATCATTTAGTACAGATAATATAGCTTGATTACCTAAAACTTGTTCATTTCCACCAGCTTGAGCACCCATACCTAATAAGACGGGTTTATTAGCTTCAATAGCACTTTGAGCACCAGAACTCATAACAGCAGCATTTCTAGTCATCTCATTAGCCCATATCTTATAGGCAGGAGTTTCTTTGGCAGCATTATAGACCATTGGAGATACAGCTTTAATCATATCTTGAAAACCAATGTTCATTTTATTACCAGCATTTTGAGCAAGAACAAGAGCTTGAGATAATCCCTTAGCATTTGTTATTTCAGTAGAAAGTTGAGGATTGATTGGAGCAAAATATTGAGCTAATTTTCCCTGTAATCCAGAAATCTCTTGCACAAGAGGACCTGGAACAAAATTACCTTCAACCATCTGTCCATAATCTTGTTGTCTTGCTTGTACAAAAGAAAAAGCAACTTCTCGCTGTTCGGGAGTAAGTTTCTTCATATCAAAGAAAGAATTACCGCCACTCTTCATCTCTCTTTGTGCCATAGCCTGTAATGGAGTTCCTTTAGATTCCCTTTCAACCTGAGCATTTGTAGGACGTTTCTTTTTACCACCAGAATCATCAGGACTATCAAATAAACCAGTTCCAAATGGCGGTTTATTGCCAGATCCACCACCAAGATTACCGCCACCACCTTCAGGACCCGATCCAGAAAATGCTTGAAAACTTTCTATTTTAGAACCAACCTCTCTTATTCGAGATTGCAATTCTTCAGCATTAAGTTTTGCAACACTACTAATATCAACTTTTTTATCCTTATCAAATAATCCAAATTTTGCTAAAGCAGATTTTTCATTTATCGTTAATTCAGTTCCAACAGCTACACCCGGATATCTTTCTGTTAATGCCTGTTTCAAAATTCCACGTTCATAATAAGCAGCAGGTAATATATTTTCCTCTAAATTTTGACCAGCCTTCTCTAACTGTGTCAATATATTACTTTTCAATGTATTACGAAAATCTTCTGTCATTTCTGTCATTGGTTGCAAATTGACAAAAGCAGCACCCTCAGTAATCATTTCGCCTTTACCGAATCCAGTAAGAGCAGATCTAATTTTCTTTCTAAAACTATCTCCTATTTTGTAGCCTGATTGCGTTGCTAATACATTTGTTTCTAAAGATACTTTTGCATCCTGTTTATAATTAGGATCTAAATAATGTCTTGTTGCTTCATCCAAATCTTTTTCATTTCCAAACAATGCTTTCATTTCAGGAGAAAGATTAGATCGATCAGAAAGAGCAAATCCATAAATATCCTGTTGTAGTCCATATTCAGATCTCATTTTAGTTTCAAGATCTTTCATATTGAAACTACTTCTACCAGATGCATTAATATTTTTAGTATCTGTTATTCGTAACTTAAAACCATCAGGAGTTTCTTCAACTTTTAGAAAATCAGGTTTCACGGTAGTTTCATATGTTCTATTTTGCCCCTTAATTTTCATTCTCGGGTTTACAGTTTGTTCAGCATGTATACCTAAGAAACTTGTACCTTTTTGAACAGCAGGAATATTAGCCCATTCTTGTTCAACTAATCTTCCTGTTTCCATTGCTCGTTTATCCTGATCAGAATTGAATATACTATTCCAAGCATCTTCAGATGTTGGACCCCTTACGCCAAGAGCTAATAGTCCAGGATTTTGCCAACCAGTCATAGCAGCTTTTCTTAGCATTGTATTAAACAAATCATTTCCAGGTTGAAAGTTAGCGAGTCTTTGAGCTTCACTTGCTCGTATATACATCGTGTCATTGGAACCACCAAGATATTGATTGCTTTTATCAATCATCTTTTGAGTAATTGTTTTTCTTATTTCCTGAACTTGCTCTCGAGTATTCATTGGCAAGTTGCCATCATAAGTAAGATTACCAAGAGCAGGATTAGAAAAACCAGCAGCCTTACCATAAGAATTCCATAATTGCTGAACAATACGACTGTTAGCAAATTTATCTTCTTGAGATTGATAAAATAATTCTCCAAGATCTCTTACATCAAGATAACTATCGTTACCCTTACGACCAAGATTAAATTGATGTAACAATTGTTGCGATCTTGTTCTCTGAGCAAATTCGTTGTAATCCATTTTCTTACCATAAGCATTCATCATTGGATTACCACTAGCATCAACAGATTGCGCCTGTAACATATCGTGCAACTCAGGATTATTCAAAGCATAATCAGCTAAACGCCTATACATAGTTCTAGGAGCAGGAGCGTTTTCACCAATATAACCTTCATCTCTAAGATTTTGTAAAATTTGCCCTCTTAATTCAGAAGATCCCGGATCAGTAAATTTATCACCCATTTGATTCAAGGCACTTTCGACATACTTTCTACGAGTTTCAATTATCTGACCACGTTCTTTTTCTGATTGACCGGGTTCCAATTCAGGAATAGTAGTCATCATTCCAGCAAATAATTTTGGAGTCATCTTTGGTTGCATTGCTAAAGTCTGTGCCAAAGCAGTTCCTAAATCTCCACCAGTTGAAGAAGTCGGTTCCCATACTGTTCGCCAATCTGTTCCATTATCTCCTGCATAATAACCAGCATTCATCCTATTACCAGATCTACTCCAAGATAAACTTCCCATAATCTTTTCAAATGGAGTATTTACATGTTCCATATCTACAGCTTCTTGATAATACTGAGACGCTAAATCTCTTGCTTGTACTACTTGTTTTTGAGGAACACCTAAAGTAACACTCGCTTCTTCCAATGAACGAATGTAATTATTGAAAGTAGTACCCATTGCCATTGTTTTCTGATAATTCTGCTCACTAATAGATTTGTTAAGTTTCTTCATATCAGCAGAAACGCTTCTATTATATAAATCACCTTTTTCATCTAAGCCAATACCACCAAAGAAACTACGAGCAGCAAGATCCATAGGATTATAGTGAAGAGCATACTGACCATAAATATCACTAAACGCTTTACGTTGTTGCTTTATAGAAGTATGCTGTTTCAATCGATCAATAAATTCTTTTCTTGCTTCAGGAGTATTTTCTTTTGGTTGATAGAAATTCCATCCACCTTTTTTATCCTGATAACCTAAAGGCAATAACATATAAGGATCATAATCAAGATCGCCCATAGTAGTCATACCTTGTGCGCTAATTACCATTTGAGGTTGAATCATTCCACTTTGTGTATATGATTGCAAAATCTGATTTCCCCTTATACTGTCCGGCGTGAGAATTTCTTGCAGCATAACACTACCAGGAGAACCTTCGCTACCAATTACAGTGTTAGGAGGTCTAATACTAATTCCGTAAGCACCTTGAGCAATTTTCTGTCTGTATTCTTTCCAACCTTCTGGCGTTTGCCGATTAGCCATAATCATATAATTACGTCTTATTGCAGCTTCATTTAAAACAACTTGACTAGGATTAATTAAATTAGATCCAGTAGGTCTTGTGAAAATACCGCCATAATCTTTTACTAAAGCATCTGACTTTATATATTTTTTCATAAACGAAAGAGCTTTGTTGTAAGCTTTTGGATCTCTTTCACCTTCAGCTTCAGCACTTACTAAACTTTCAAAGAATTTCAAATACTGTTTTGTCGCCATAGCATTACTGGCACTTGTCATTTCACCAGCATCATTAATTTCTTTTGTAATATCATCAACTTCTACAGCGGCATCAAGAGAAGGAATTGTAATTGCCTGACCTTCCATACGAAGAGTTCTACTAGGAGCGCCTTCTTTAGCTCCTGCCATTTGATTAATAATGCCCTGAATATATTTTGCTTTTTCTATATCAGTACCAGTAGGCGCACTTCTTATATGCCCTAATAATGTAGTTGCATCGATTCCCCCCTTTCCACGACCACTAATTATATAACTGGCATTCGGATCTACAGCACCACTACCAGTAGTGTGCATATAACTTGAAGCAAATTCCTGTAATGCACGTTTTCCAGGAGTTATAGGATAAAGACCACTTTTATTTGTTTTTAAAAAGTCATGAACATCGTTAAAACCTTGTGCTTCCATTCCCTGTTCATATTGTCCCTGATTAGATCCCAAACCTTCTAACTCAGATGTAAAATTCATTAATACATCAGCTTGTAAACCTTCAACTGTAACCTTTTGAGTATAAAGATCATTCTTTTCATCATACTCAAAAATATTTTTCTCATTAAATACTCTTTCAGCTTCTTGTCTAGACAATCCTTTTTCTATCTTGTCTGTTTCTTTTCCGTAACCAGTTTGCATAAGTGCAGCAATTGCATTTTCTTTATACATACCCATAGTTTCAGCAGTAAATTGTTGCAAACGTGCTAATTTTGTTACTCTTTTTATATTGTATATCTCAGAAAGTGTTTTAGCAGTTCCTTCATCTGCATTGATAAGCTTACTGGCAACATCACCAATAAATAATTCAGGAGCTTGAAAACCAACTACTCTTCCAAGACCTTCATAACTTTGATTTCCACCTTGCCGAAATGTTTCTATTTCAGAAGCATATTTATTGCCATATAACATATTTATCATGTTATATAAACCACCAATGCCCTCTTTTTTCATACCTTGCATTATGCCAAAAGTAGTAGCAGAAATATTTTTACTTTCTAAAATTGCATCAAAATCTTCATTTTGCTGTCCAACTAAGGGTGTAATACTTGCCTTGAAACCAAGACCTTTGAAACCAGGCGTACTTGCATACATAGTGTTTGCAATAACACTAGCTTGATTTGATTCATTATTGAAAGAAACACTGCTAAAACCAACATTATTAAGTTGGACCATATAAGGACTTATCGTTCCAGCTGAAGTTCCCAAAACCTGAGAACGCATTGAAGCAGGAAGATCAATGGAATAACCCATAATTCCAGTTGTTTGTTGTTCAGTAGTTTTTGTAAGATCTGTTACTTTTCCACTAGGATCTGTATATGATCCAAATCTAATTGGACTATTTGTTTCTAATACTTTACCAATAAGACCTTTATCAAGTTGAAAAGAACTAGCCAATTTAGAAATATCATCGACACCAGCAATATCAAACTTCATTTGAGAAGCATAACCAGCAGCTAAGCCCATTCCTTTATCACTTAACATTTCTCGTAATGGAGCAGGTGCATTATATATTCCCATACCAGATTGCCAGGGAAGAGCAAATCTAGGAACAAGAACATTACTTAATAATCCAGATCTTATTTTTCCACCCGGACGTAAAGGCATATTTGCCTGACGAACATAAGGATTATCAAGTATTTCCATTCTGCCATTACCAACCCCTAAAATCGCTGCATTCTCACGACCACCCCAAACATAAGATTGCTTTATTTTCTCTGTCATTCCGGCTACTGCTAATGTTGATGTAACGCCACCGGGATCTTGTATTCTATAAGGAGTGCCAAAACCTGCTTTTTTCTGATAACGCCCTCTTTGTGTATCTAAGGCACCACCAATCAAAGCAGCATTACCATTCATATAATCATCTATATCAATAGAATCTAAAAATTCTGCTGCTCTATTTCCAACTTGTTTAGTAATTGCTTTTGCAACATTCTCAGCACGACCAATAATATCCGTATTCAACGTATTCTCTAAACGCCAAAGACCTTCTTCAGATGTTTGATTATTTACAAATACACGTGAAGGAGCTATTCTACCAAAACCCGGAATAGTAATTCCACTAAATGTTCCTTCAATACCCTGGTTTACTTCATGGAAATAAGATTTGATAGGCGACTGATATTGTGTACCTTGTTCCTGCTTACTCATATAATTTGCAGCAGCAATTCTCATTCCAAGACTATCAATACCTTGATTGAATAATTGTTGATTACTTCCACTATCCCAACCAGCAATTCCACCACCTTCAGTAACAGAACCTAGATCACCAGTAAATAATTGCCAACCACTTCCCTGTTTAACAAATACATTATTATCTTTCCCCATTTTGATTGTAGCAAAAAATGTATTTTGTTCCCCCGGATTAGTAACACTATTAACTTCTAGGAAATACTGATTTTGTAAATTCTTTTTACCATTATTCCCCCATTCAAACGCAGGAGTAACTTTTGCTTTAGCATCACTACCAAATTTTAGAAAGGTCTTGTTCAAACTTTTTTCTATATCTTCAGGACCCTGGAAAGACCCAAATAAATTAGATGGCATATCAAGCTCCTTGTTTTCTATCTTTCATTATTTCATAAACAGCACGTTCATGTAGCATCTTTCTATCGTATGCCATCTTATACTCTATCATAAATATATATGGCTGATCTGCCAAGCCACCAATCCATAGCAAGGCATGAGTTTGTTCCATTTGTTGCATATACATTAAAATACTAGGCTGTTCTGGTACCTTTTTAGGAACGCCCATTGCAATTTCAATTAATGCGCCAAAATATTCTTCTAGATACTCACCAGCTACTTTTAGCGCCTTGTTTAGTAGCTTGATCCCAAAGGGTTTGAAGCCCAAGACAAATTCACCTCACGTACTTTCATGTGAATTTCATGAGCCACATCTCCGGGTAATCTTCCATAAGCTTTACTGAATTCAAGTGTGTCCATATCCAGAACACTATTATTACCATTACGTTTGAACTTGAATAAAGCATTTCCATTTTCATCAAGAATATTGCAGTCAACCATCGTAAGGAAAACTTCATTTCTAGCCAAAGCTAAAAAGTTTCTACTTTCCTTGAATTCAACTTCATTTTCTTTCTGAAGATTGAATACGCGATTGAAGTCCGCAAACATTTGTTGACGTTGTTCATGCTGTTGCTGAGTTGCCTGTCTGATCGTTACAGTTGTTGGAGAACCATCAGTACCATATTTGGCATCAGTCTCAGTTAACTCAAAAGTTTGTATGAGTGGTGCTACTAATTTAGTTGGCATTTTCTTTTTCCTTTTCAATCTTAATCTCTAATATTTAGGTAAGAAGGGGAGATTTCTCTCCCCTAATTTTATGGATATGACTGATTGGGTTCCATACCGAGTAGATCCCAATAGATAATCAATAACTTTACCACTCCTGCGGTAACATCCGCACTTGGAGTAAGCTGAAATAGCTTGGTAGCAGGATAATATTTTCCATCGGGCATTGTTGTTTGCGTTGAAGCTGCGAGAACATTATCACTTGTTTCGGTCCATTCATTATCAGCAATGAAAGCATCATCGGTATCTTCGTCACCAATATCTAGAGTACCTGCATCTAGACTATCGGTAATAAGAGCAACAATTTTTTCAATGTAAGTCCCTGCCGGAATCGCCCAGGGTTGAATAGGATCGCTACCAGAAATTGTGACTTCAATGACTTTCGCTATTGGTAAATACGATTTATAAGCCATTGAATCAGTATCATTACTTACTGCTAATCGAATTTGTGGTTGCATTTTATTTCTCCTTAGAAGGGAGAGTTATTCACTCTCCCATCATACTAAGTAGGCCAGGTGTAACTAGCTGTTTTATTGGTGAGTGTCATTTGGACATATTCTCCTGCTGATTGAATAGCAGTTCCACGATACCTCATCATAATAGCTTCGTTGCCAGCTAATTGTACTTTTCCAACAGGGAAAAGAACGATAGAACTTAACTGTGTGCGTAATTGATAATGAGTTGTCTCTCCTGTAATTACATCGGGAGACATAATCATAACATCTAGTGAAGTTGTGAATGGAGTTGGACTCCAAGTTGTACCACTAATGGCGCCAGTCAAAATCTTACGATAAAGATTAGCGTTTTTCCATTTTACAACAAGATCAAATGAAACTGCTCTTGTTACAATGGTCACATCTTCTAGATATGGGGAACCGAATACTTTCTCTTGTGCAGGAGGTAGCGGTTGATTAATGACTGATATTTGTGCGCCAACAACAGGCAAATTACCAAAAGTCGGCTCATAAATATAACCACCAACAACAGAACTGATCGGGATAGATGGAAACGATTCAAATCCACCATCAGTAGAATTCCAGCCACCAGCAGAACCAGAAATTGTATTCCATGCAGGATCTTGTTCTTGAGTAAATGATCTACCCAACCAATCACAACGAGCAGTAATTAAACCATCATTGGAAAGACCAAATACAGTAGACAGAAGCTTACAGTCAACATAAGTTTCACCTAAAGCATATTCACCAGCATCAGATCCGGCAGGAATAAGTTTACGAACACCCATCCAGGGAACAAGGGAAGGGTTTGCAGCACTATGTTTAAAAGTGTGATGATAAAGACCACCAGATCCGGAAACTGTACTAACAGCGCCAAGAGCGCCATACAATAACCATCCGATTGTGTTTTCTAGTCGGGGATTAATATCAACTCCCCCACTGACCATCACACCAGCTTTGTAAGGAAAAGATGGAGTTGGTTGACCACCCACTTCAGGGGGTCCAAGGCGTTGATCATCATCAGGCCCCATATCAATGGTAGCCACTTTGTATCTACGCCAATTACCGTCTGCAACTCCAATGCCTTTTCCGGCGCTAGGTCCAATACCTACGATACCGCTTTGAGCTATTGTCGTCATTTTAAACTCCTAAATCTCTCTTTGAGTAAGAACTTGCCAGCATAACATACCTCTCCAAATATTAACCTTATTACCACCGGATTCTTTAAATGAGGAAGTAATTACGCTAAAACGAATGGCTTGTTCACCGTAAGGATCAATCAATCCAGAAACCTGGATTCTATCTAAACAATTATGCACTCTACCTAAAATTGCATAGCCAACTTCTGCTGCATCATAACGATCAGGTTGAGCGATTTTACCAATACCATAATAATCAATACGTACTGATCCACGTCTCCACCAATAATGTCCACCACCCACTTCTCCAACAGGAAGATTATAACCAAGACCAAACATCTGAGTTTGATTAGCGTCAATTCGAGCATCTCGATATTCAATTTCATCAGGATTGTCAGCATAAACAACAACTCTTGTTCCGTCAGAAGCCGGATTAGATAAATACCGAAATGATTCTATTTTATTTACCCAATAAGGTTCTTTCTCAGAAAGTCCTGTATTTAAATTGTTTTCAAGATATTCTCTTACTACTTCAGCAATCAAATATTTAATCATTATTTATATTCCATAATTCTTTGAAGAGCAGGCATTCTTCCCATTTCATTCACAAATCGTTTCATGAAAAATTCCGAAGTGTTTTGAACAGGATTATCAGAAGGACTACCAGAATCAATTCTTGTGTTGTATTGTCTTAAGGCAGAAGTATCTCCACTCAAAACTCCAATCACATAAGAAGTAGCAAACAAAGCTACACCAAAAATCGCATACTTAGGAACTGTTACTACAAAATCAATATCTGTTATATCAGCAGGAACGCCCCACATACCACGATAAATTATTCCCAAGTCATATCCACTTGTAAGAACACGATTAAGGGAGATATAACCTGTTGGGATAGGATACCAATATATATCATTACTTGTAGACAATCCCCAAGTATTACCAGCACTTAAGGCAACTTGCGCATAAATAACTGTTGTAGACGGATCATATACTCCTTCAATTGAAAATACATCATCAGGAAGCACAAACTTTCTACCATCACTACCAGAAATTATTGTTTCTTTATAATTTGGAACCCAGGGCAGAATTGCAGTATGTCCTGCAATCAACCCATCGTAAATTAACTCAGAAGCATTTGTATTTCCGAGAGATGACGATAAAAGATTTTCAACCAGAAGAGTCAATTCGCTGAAGAGCATATTTCACCTATTGAATTACGGTTGCGCCTTTCACACGCACAGAACCAGCACTAAACACGGTTTCAAAGACTTCGGGAGCAAACGGTTGATAACCAATATACTGATCAAAACTAAAGCGTTTGATAGCCATATAGTCATCAATTGTTGGAGGAGTATAAACTTGTGGCTGTTGGAAAACGCCAGCAACGATACCTTGAGGACCACCAACAAAAACAGACGTATGGATATGAGTCGCTTTTGTTACATAACCAAACACACCAGCACCCAAATCAACATTGTAATCAAGCAGAATTGGCTGATCTAAAGTAATTCGACCATTATCAGTATCGATACTTACGATCCTACGATTCATGAGTGTACCTTCATCATAGGCTACGCCATTAGTGACACCATAAGTTGATGTTCGAGTTTTGTGAATTGTGATTATGTCATTTACTGCCAAATCACCAATCGCACCAGTTAAGAAGGTTCCTAACTGAATGTAATGGGTTACATCACCAGTTGATTGACCAGTAAGATAAGTACCATCAATCTTTGCAACCTGCACGCCATCACCACTCACAGCAGCTACCGAGATAGGAGCCTGAGCGATCAAAGCACCGCAGTTGAAAAGAATTGCTTTTGGAGTTTGAACGTATCTTACATTCTTGTAAGTTCCAACTTCATAATTGAGTAATGAAACTTGATTAAGATATTGATAAACAGATAGCCAGCCAGCATTCTCTTGAATATCATGAATGACACCAGGAGAAGTAAAGCAAACCATTGTTCCACCAGCACCATTAGGAGACATTGCACCCGGGACATTACGCATTGCCATCCCAAGCCAAATGTCGACACTAATAGCAGGGTCAAACTTATCTGCTACATCAATATTGCCAAAATTGGTAGCGTTTCCACCATACAGGTTGTAACCTGTAGCAATGGTTCCACCAATAAGAGCATTACGAGCCAACATATCATTCATATCAGTTTCAGCTACGCCTAAGCTACCACGAATAATTGCTTCAAGACCTCTTTGGTTATTTTTCTGCCAATAAGTGATCATGTTGTCATATTTATGATAGGCCATTTTCGCACCGTTATGTTGGAATGTGATTTCAATGCTTCTGGAATCGATGTGCATT
>Ga0172381_10004935_pt1 | contig 13656 bp, 12 predicted proteins | sample Leawel6488metaG_FD_119754 | JGI IMG/M metagenome (GOLD analysis project Ga0172381, IMG submission 119754) | Leachate microbial communities from a municipal landfill in Southern Ontario, Canada - Leachate well 64-88 metaG | ecosystem: Engineered > Solid waste > Landfill > Unclassified | place... | reverse complement strand
CGTCACCCGATGTGCAAGAAGATCTGCGGCCTCTTTTTTTGCTGCCGACAGATCCGCGCGGGTCTGTCCAAGGTCACGGTTTAGGGTCTCCGCATCGCCACGGAGGGCATGTTCGAGCTCATCCTTTTCGTTCCCGAGCGTACGAATCGTATCTTCCGCTTCCGCTATCCGGGAGCGGGTAGTTTCCATTTCCTGCGTGAGCCGGGCCTGTTCATCGATCTTCCCGGAGAGAATCATTTCGCGCTCTTCAAGTCGGGAACGGAGGGTTTCTCCCTCATTTTTCAGCCCGGCAATGGTGGTTCTGGCACTTTCCAGATCGCGGACCTGCCCGCTTGCAGCCGTCTGGAGACGGGCTGTTTCCGTGCTGAGCTCGCTGGTTCGTTCTGCGACCCGGCGTTCAAGGGTGGATTTCAGGTTGTCAAGGGCGCCCCGGGTCTGTCCCAGTTCTGCTGTCCGACCGACCGCCATCTCGAAGGAAGAGAGCAGGAACTCCAGGAGTTTCCGGCGGTCCGCCGTGATCACATACTCGCGGTCTTCATGCTGTATCTTGAACTGGGTCCTGATTTTCTCCGGATCCGGTTTTTCAACCGGAGACGTGAGCATCATATCGATGAGCGAAAGGAGATACTGGGGATCGTACGGCCGCGCGATAAAGTTGTCCGCATTGCTGTCAAGAACGATTAAAAGATCGCCGAGGCTTGCCACACCGGTGACGAGGAGCACCGGGATCTTCCAGAGATCGCTGTCGGTTTTTATCTCGCGGCATATCTCATAGCCATCCTGTTCCGGGCCGGTGGTATCGCAGATGAGGAGGTTGGGCTTTCCTGCACGAAGGCTCTCAAGCAGGTCAGTACTTTCCGAAAAAAGGGTGACCCGGTACCCCTGCGGGGACAGCTGCCCGATGAGCTGCTGGGAATCCCGGGCATCTTTACAGAGAATGAAGATATCGATAGCGCTCTCCCCGCCAGGAATGTCTTCATCTGTACCTGATGGTTCAGAATTCATCACCATTGCTCTCTAACAGAATTAAAAGGTTTTATATTATATCTATGTTTATGTCGCCTGCGGTTACACCAATTGCCGGCTGCCCGCGCGTATTGTAGAGTTTTTCCTCAATATGTCCCCGGAGAAAACCTTTTTTACGGTTTACTGCCTCAAATTTTCGTATTTCACCCAATGATCGATGAGCGCCCGCGAGATGCTCATCGGTGCTGGAAGTGGCGGGAGGCTGTCCCGGCAAAACCAGCCTGCCGAGACGATCTCGTTGTTGTCGATCTCAATCTCACCGGCAGCATACTCGGCAATAAACGCGATCATGAGAGAGTCAGGAAACGGCCATGGTTCGCTCGCGAAGTACCTGAGGTTTTTTACTGCAACGCCCACCTCTTCCTGCACCTCGCGGTGGACAGCATGTTCCAGCGTCTCACCCGGTTCCACGAAACCGGCGAGTACGCTCTGCATCCCGGCCGGGAACCGGGGCGAGCGGGCAAGCAGGATCTTGTCACCCCGCGTAATGAGCACAATGATTGCCGGGGAGATGCGGGGATAGATGACAAGGCCGCAGGCCGGGCACCGTTTTGCCCGTTCTGTAAGGACCGGCACGGTGGCAGTCCCGCACCGGCCGCAGAACCGGTTCGCTTTTGCGGACGCGATCATCCGGACTGCATAGGCAGCAATGGCGAGATCCCCTTCAGGTATTCTGCCATAGAGTTCCCGAACGCCGACAATAACCCGGCCCTCCGGGAGCTGATTTTCCTCCGACAGTTCTATCGCGTAGCAGGGTCTGGTATCCCGGTGTCCGAGATATTCGACCGGCCCGACAGCGTGGCCAGACGGTGATGGGCCGGCATCAGTATAGATCTGCGGAACGTCACCATCGCAGATTGCCACGCTACAGTCAGAAACGAGCACAAAGAGCGCTCCTGCCGGGACAGTTGCCGGTTGTGGGAACTGCTGGGTGAGCGTGGTGACTGAAAAGACTGCACAGTGGGGGTTGGGATCGGTAGGTGTGAGACCGGGTGTCATGGGAATACTCGCGTTCGTTTAAAAAACGTTAGCACTGGCCAACGATAAACAAGTGGTTTACATAATTTTAGTCCCAGACTCTGTCACCAGGAGTCCTGAAAAAAAAATATCAAAATACCTGCCATTCGAATTCATTATCTCTCCATACTACGAAGATATACAATACTCTGCCAGCGTACTGTAATACCTGGCCCCGGGAAGTCCAGAATCCATGTCACGTTTTTTCATGTATGCCTTCATGGCCGCTGTCATTGCTGCCGCGATGATCGCGACCGGCTGTATTGCCAACCAGAGCACCGCGCAAACGGTACCGGCAACTACGACGGGCCCTGTAGTTTCAGCCACGTCAACGCTCGCATCTTCCGCTGAAATTCCCGCCGTCACACCAACGCCAGCGTCCGTTTCAAAACCGCTCGAAACCATGCCAGCGGTTCTCCCGACGGTGAACGTGCCGGCGGGGTCGGTCGCGCAGTATTATGTGTACACTTTAAACGGGAAGACCGGGGTACTGCCTCTTGCCCTCTCAACTTCAGTGCATGGAGTGTATCAAAATACGTCTGAACCCTCCGCAATCGGGGGAAACAGTTCATATTACCTTTCGTTCATAAACGACCCTGCACAACAGACAACGATCGCGGCGCTTGCTGCGGCCATCAAGGATACAACCGATGTTCCCTCGGAACAGGCGCGGATCGCGGCGAGTCTCGTCCAGCACATCCCAGCTTATGACGGCCCGGTCTACCAGTACCCGTACGAGGTGCTTTACAATGATAAGGGAACGAGCGGTGAAAAATCGCTGCTTCTTGCCGCACTTTTAAAGCAACTCGGCTTTGGGTCGGCAGTTTTCTCCTTTGCAGATGAGGGGCACCTTGCGTCCGGGGTCAGCGCTCCCTCGCCCTATGATTACGCAGGAACCGGTTATGCACTCATTGAGACAACAGAGCCTGCAATCATTACTGATGACTCGACTACATTTGCATCCGGCCAGACGCATACCAATCCTGTAGTAATTGTAGCGGGCAACGGCCGGACCCTTGATACAGTTTCCCTGGATTACATGGATGCTCGTACATGGATCTCGATTATGAAAAGTTCCCCCCACCTTTCAGACATGCAGAGCCAGCAGCTTGAGTCACTCAACACGAAATATGATTTGAGTTACTTCACCTGCCAGATCTGTAATCAGTCGGCCACTGTCTGATCCAGTACTTTTTTTCCGGTCGGGTATACATTTGGGAGCCAGGTAAGTAAACTATAACTTTTAAACATCCCGGCTGGAATACAGCAAACATCGAAAACTCTTTAAGGTTTTTTTTGATAAGATTGTTGGAATAACCGGTGGAAACCGGTTTTTTCATATCAAAGGATGATGCACGATGGCTACGTACTTCAAGTGTGAAACCTGCAGCGGTTTTGTGAAACCGACTGACCTCCTGAAGCCCCGGTGCAGCAATGCCGGCGGCTGCCCGCTTTCAGAACCCAAGATCTTCCGGATTGCAAAAAACGGCTGCCCCATCTGGTCGCCACAACTTTGCGCACAGTAACCCGGTTCTTTTTTTCATCTGACATTTTTCCCGGGTTATCGGTTAGTGCCGGTAATCTCTGGCTTCATTCTTACCGGCCGACCCCTTACCGTAACGAAACAGAGCCAGACCCCCTTTTAATGAATCTGCGGGGAGCGGTCTTCACCCCCTCCGGCAATTTTTTCCCCAAGGGGACGGATATTTCCAAACCCTCATACATACCTTAATGACGCATTCGGACAAGAAAAATGCAGATGAAAGAGGATACCCGGTGGAAACTTTTCGCAGCAATCGGGCTTGTCACGCTATCCCTTGCTCTTTATACCGTCCACTTTCTTGTTTTTCAGGATGTACACCACATCTTGATCTACCTTGTCGGCGACCTTGCATTTCTCCCGATCGAAGTGCTGGTCGTTACCCTCATTATTGACGAGATGCTGGAATCGCGGGCAAAACAGCAGCGCATGGAGAAACTCAACCTTGTCCTCGGCACCTTCTTTTCGACAGAAGGTATGCCGCTTCTTGCCATGCTTGCAAAGGCCGATCCAAACGTGGCAGAGCTACGGCGCGAGCTTGTGGTACGCGACACATGGACTCCTGCACAGTTCCGGAACCTTCAGGCGTTTCTTTTTCGGCATCCGCCCGGTGTCAGCATCGACCATCTCGACATGAGCCTCGTGCGGGAGTTCCTTATTTCCCATGAGGAATTTGTCCTGCGGATTGTCGAGAACCCGATGGTCTTTGAGCACGAATCCTTTACCGGCTTTATGCTCGCACTCGGTCACCTGACTGAAGAACTAAAGGCACGTAAAGATCTTGCATCCCTGCCCCACTCAGATCGTGTCCATCTCGAACGCGATGCGAACCGGGTCTATTGCGCACTCATATCCGAATGGCTACGGTACATGGAGCATATCCACTGCCATTACCCGTATCTCTTCTCGCTTGCGATGCGGACCAACCCGTTTGACGAGTCTGTATCCGTGGTGGTGTCGTAAGGGAGCAGTAAAAATCCCTGCCGGGATATAAAGGGTCCTGAAATGGAGCGTCTTCGCATATTTTCCCGAAGATCCCGGCCCGGTTTTTATTCTGCGAGGTTCAAAGTGATGTCACTGGCACCATGATCCGTGCTCTGGAATCCCCAAACTTTCTTCCCGAGGTTGACGGAAAAACGCTGCATGTAAAAAATAATGCCAAAATGATATGCGGGCTCGTTCTGGTGCGCCTTTCGTCAGACCGCGTAACATAGTACTGTCAGATGTGTGGGTATTCTTAAAAAATTTCAGGCTCAAATCCGGATTGTTCAGAAGCGGTTGAATCGGGATTTGACCCGAACGGGCTAATGCGAGGGATGGGAGTCGAACCCATGAATCCCTGCGGAACTGGATCTTAAGTCCAGCCGAGTTGGCCACTTTCGTACCCTCGCGCTCTATAGTATTTCGTGCCTACGATAAAAAGAATCGTGACCGGGGGTTCTCTCATGGCAAAAAGTAGGGTGCTGTATCCTTCGCTGTTCACACAGTTTCCCTCTGGTCACGCAGGTTCACAGGCAACACAAAATACATACGCCCCGCAAGATCCGATGCATCCCCCTTGCCACGCATTATATGAATGGCCGGTTCCATACACTATCCGGCGAGTGAATGACCATGTTTGAGTGTACAGGCTGGGTTGAGCTGGATGGAACCCTGCTTTCCACAGCTGACGTTGAGAAGATTGTACGGTCGGATCCCGAAAAGATCCGTACATTCGGCGGCGAGTTTGCACTCTCGTTTGATACCTGCCATGCACGCGATCATTATGGGATTATCCCGGGCCCGGGGCCGAAAGGCGCGCTTGTCTGCAACGGGCAGGTCCGGTTTTCAATCGAACCAGACCCTGCGCCCTGTACGCTTGAAGAGGCCATTGTAACAGCAGTCCGGCTCAGGAACACGGAAGGTGTGACTGCCCTCTCGGGAGGGGTAGATTCAAGCCTTGTCGCGGCGCTCGCGCAGCGGGAGTGCGTAGCAGTCGGCCTTCCCGGGTCTCACGACCTCGCGCAGGCCCGGCACGCGGCAGAACTGCTCGGCCTTACCTGCACCGAAGTTGAGATAACTCCGGAAGAGATCGCGGACGCTCTTCCCATTGTTGTTGCCGCAATCCCAAAAAAAGACCCGGTCAATACCAGTATCGCGGTTACCCAGTTTTTCATCTCAAGGTGGGCGGGAGAGCACGGGTACCGCCGCATTATTACCGGGCAGGGAGCAGATGAACTCTTCGGTGGTTATGCCCGCTACCTGTCGTCTTCTGCGCTTGAAGACGATCTTGCCCGTGATGTTCTCGGGCTTGAACTCCAGGCAGAACGGGACCAGTCGGTTGCCGCGCTCCATAATACCTACCTCTCCATGCCCTACCTGGATATCCGGGTCATGCGCGCTGCACGCGCGATCCCGGCCCGTGAGAAGGTACGAGACGGGCAACGGAAAATACCGCTGCGGGAAGTCGCAGCGCACCATATCCCGCAGGAACTGGCAGGATACGGCAAAAAGGCCATGCAGTATGGAAGCGGGGTCTGGGGAGTATTGAAGAAGCTTGCCCGTAAAAATGGATATAAAACGTCCGTGCAAGATTACATAGACCACATCGGACGGGTGGAACATGGTCACTGAAAAAGACGTGGAGCATATTGGCGAACTTGCCGATATTGGCATCGATACTGCGGAACTGGCTATTTTTACCGGCCAGTTCAACGCCATCGTGGAATATTTTGATGTACTGGACCGGGTGCAGGGTGATGGCGCGGTACCCCGGGATCTCTATAACGTGCTGCGGGAGGACGTCATCGAACCCTCACTTTCGCATGATGAGGCAACGCGAAATGCCGGTGCACAGGAAGACGGATTCATTAAGGCCCCGCGGGTGATGTAGTGGCCGTGCATACGATTACCTTTGAACCCAATGACCGGTACAACGCGTTCTTAAATGTCTGCGCGAAGCCTTCCCACGGCGAGGGAAAACTTTCCGGGATAACAATTGCGGTAAAAGACAATATATCCACGCAGGGTATCGAGACAACCTGCGCCTCGAAGATACTTAAAGGCTACATCCCGCCCTACGATGCACATGCGGTCGGTCTTGTAAAAGAGGCCGGTGCCGCAATCGCCGGCAAGACCAACATGGACGAGTTCGGTATGGGGACGAGTACCGAGAATTCGGCATTCGGCCCCACGCTCAACCCCTGCGATACGGGTCGTGTTCCCGGCGGATCCTCCGGGGGCAGCGCGGCGGCAGTGGCGGCGGGCATGGTCCGGATGGCTCTTGGTACCGATACCGGGGGCTCGATCCGTTGTCCTGCTGCATTCTGTGGGATTGTCGGACTCAAGCCCACGTATGGCCGGGTCTCCCGGTATGGTCTTATTGCCTATGCAAATTCGCTTGAAACGATCGGACCGATGGCAACAAACGTTACCGATGTCTCAATCCTCATGTCGGTGATCGCCGGCCACGACCGGAAAGACTCTACGTCTTACGACCGGCCGTATAACCACACCCCGTCTGCTGATTGCAAGGGACTCCGGATTGGTATCCCTCAAGAATATTTTGGGAAAGGTGTTGACCCGGAGGTTGCAACCGTCGTAAGAAAGGCCATTGGCCGTCTTGAAGAACTCGGCGCTGTCATTGTCCCGTGCAGCATCCCCTCGATGGAATATGCCCTTGCCGCATACTATGTCATCTGCACGAGCGAGGCTAGTTCCAACCTTGCACGGTTCGATGGCGTGCGGTACGGCTCTCCGGGGGATACCAAAAAATCGTGGCATGCCGCATACCAGGATGTCCGCCGCGACGGCTTTGGCCCTGAAGTTCGGCGCAGGATCATGCTCGGGACCTTTGCCCTGTCGTCTGGATACTACGGGAAATACTATGCAAAAGCACAGGTGGCACGTGAAAATGTCAGAAAGGACTTTACCCGGCTTTTCTCTGATGTAGATGTCCTCTGCGGTCCGACCATGCCCACGATCGCGTTTAAACTCGGAGAAAAAAGCGATCCCCTCTCCATGTACCTGTCCGATATCCTCACGGTACCGGGCAACCTTGCCGGCATCCCGGCGATCTCGGTGCCCTGCGGGAAGGTGCAGGGAATGCCGGTTGGTCTTCAGATCATGGGCAGGCCTTTTGAGGACGAGCGCGTGATCGATGTCGCATATGCATACGAGCAGGAGGCAAAGCCATGATCGATGCGGACGTCATTGTGGGCCTCGAAGTCCACTGCCAGCTTGATACGAAGAGCAAACTCTTCTGCGGCTGTTCGACCGATTACCGGAACGATGGCCCCAATACCCATGTCTGCCCGGTCTGCCTTGGTCTGCCCGGTACGATGCCGGTTCTCAATAAACGGGTCATCGAATATGCGATAAAGGTGGCAAAAGCGCTCAACTGCGCAATTGCTGAACAATCCGAGTTTGCGCGGAAGAACTATTTCTATCCCGACCTCAACAAGGCATACCAGATCACGCAGTACGACAAGCCTCTCGCACTGGGCGGCTACGTGGAGATCGAAGGAGATGACGGTAAGGAGCGGAAGATCCAGCTCACCCGCATCCATGTCGAGGAAGACCCCGGCCGTCTCGTGCACATGGGAACTGCCGAGCGCGGCCGGTACTCCCTCGTGGATTATAACCGTGCAGGCATCCCGCTCATTGAAATCGTCTCCGAGCCTGACATGAGCTCGCCAAAAGAGGCGCGGAAATTCTTAAACAAACTGCGGGCAACGCTTGAATACCTGGGAGTCTTCGATTCCGACAAGGAAGGTTCCCTCCGTGTCGATGCAAACATCTCCCTTCGGGGCAGCGAGCGCGTGGAGATCAAGAACATCACATCCTATAAAGGGGTCGAGAGGGCACTAACCTTTGAAGTGACCCGACAGAAGAACCTGATCCGTCGCGGGCTCAAGGTTGAACGCGAGACCCGACACTACCTCGAAGCCCGGGGGATCACCCAGTCTGCCCGCTCAAAGGAACTGGAGAATGACTACCGGTACTTCACGGAGCCGGATCTTCGGCCGCTCCTCGTCAAATCGTGGGTAAAAGAGATTGCCCTTCCCGAGCTGCCCGATGCACGACGCGAGCGGTTTGTTACCCAGTACGGGTGTTCGCTCAACCATGCACGCACGCTTACCGGCGAGCTGAAGATGGCAGACTTCTTTGAAACTGTTGTTGCCAACGACCGGAAGGGAATCGTTTCCCTTGCATCCACCTGGATTGCCGATACGCTGGCCGGCGAACTCAATTACCGGGATATGGGTATCGATGCTGTTCACCCGCAGCGGTTCGGCGATCTTTTGGGCCTCTTAAAAGAAGGAACGATTACCGATAAGAGCGGTATTGAGGTGCTCCGTGTCATGCTTGATCAGCAGCTCAAAGGGGAGACCCTTGAGACACCTGATGCGATTGTTGCACGGTTAAACCTTGCAAAGACTGTCGGGGACGACCGGGTACTTCGGGCGGCAATTGAAGAAGTGATTGCAGATAACCCCAAGGCTGTCGATGATTACCGGGCCGGAAAGAACGGGGCCTTAAACTTCCTTGTCGGCCAGACGATGAAAAAGACCCGGGGGCGCGCCGATCCGGGCGAGCTTAACCGGTTGATGGTTGCGGCCCTCAAAAGTAAGGAGCAGTGACCAGACGTGCACCTCATCGTTGCAGAAAAGAACATCTCGGCCCGCCGCATTGCGGAGATCCTCGCGGGAGGGAAAAAAGTTGCCGAGAAGAAAGACGCCGGGGTCTCGACCTACAGTTTCGGGGACACGACGACGGTGGGGCTGCGCGGCCATGTGGTCGAGGTGGATTTCGAGCCCGGCTACGAGAACTGGCGCAGCGAAACTGCCACCCCCCGCAGCCTGATCGACGCAAAGACCATCAAGGTGCCTACCGAGAAACGGATTGTCACACTCCTCCAGAAATTATCACGGCACGCAGACCTGGTCACCATTGCGACCGATTTTGATACCGAGGGGGAACTGATCGGGAAAGAGGCGTTCGAACTGGTCCGTGCGGTCAATAAAACCGTAAAGATCGACCGGGCCCGGTTCTCTGCTATCACCCCTCAGGAAATAAAGACCTCGTTTGCGAATACTACCGATCTTGATTTTGCACTCGCCGAAGCCGGAGAAGCCCGGCAGTCCATCGACCTGATGTGGGGTGCATCGCTGACGAGGTTTATATCCCTTGCCGCACGCAGGGGAGGAAACAACATCCTCTCTGTCGGCCGGGTGCAGAGTCCCACGCTTTCCATGATTGTCGACCGGGAAAAGGAGATCGAGAAATTCGTCCCGAAGAAATACTGGCAGCTTGCTCTGTTGACCGAGAAGGCCGGCGAGCAGATCGAGGCACGGCATACGAACGGCCGGTTCAAAGACCAGAATATCGCTGAACTCGCCCGCGACCGAACAAAAGAACCGCTGGTTGTGACTGAGGTCAGGGAAGGTACTAAGCAGGACAGATCCCCCTCGCCATTTGATACAACGACATATATCGTTGCTGCCGCCAGGCTCGGGTTCTCGGCAGCAAATTCGATGCGGCTCGCCGAAGAGTTGTACATGAACGGGTACATCTCCTACCCGAGGACCGACAACACGGTCTATCCCGCATCGCTGGATTTGAACGGTGTGCTCGCGACTATCAGGAATTCACCGTTTAAAAAAGACGTGGAGTGGACAATCGCCCACCGGCGCCCGGAGCCGACCCGGGGCAAGAAGTCCTCTACCGACCACCCGCCAATCCACCCCACCGGTGTGGCAACAAAAGAAGGGATTGGCGACGATGCCTTCCGGATCTACGAGCTTGTACTCCGCCGGTTCCTTGCGACCCTTGCACCGGATGCGCTCTGGCAGACCTTAAAGGTCAACTTCGATGCCTGCGGCGAGCCTTACACCACGACCGGGGGACATCTTCTCGAACCGGGCTGGCACCAGGTCTACCCGTTCTCTGAGGCAAAGGAGACGATACTCCCGACATTTGCCGAGAAAGAGAAACTCCCGATTCACAAAGTTACTCTCGATGAAAAAGAGACCATGCCCCCTGCCCGGTACACCCAGAGCAAACTTATCCAGCGAATGGAGGAACTGGGTCTGGGAACCAAGAGTACGCGTCACGAGGTTATTGCGAAACTGGTCTCACGCAAGTACGTTGAGGGCAACCCCCTGCGCCCCACGCTTGTAGGCCGGGTGGTGACCGAGGCGCTTGAGCACCATTCCGATGCGATCACAAAGCCCGACATGACCCAGATGATCGAGTCGCACATGCAGCAGATAAAAGAGAGCAAGCGTTCCCGGGATGACGTTATAAAAGAATCCCGCAGTATGCTGCACAAGGCGTTTGACCTGCTTGAGGCAAACGAACAGGTAATTGGGGATGATATCCGGGACCGCACGGCTGAAGAACTTAATTTGGGCCGCTGCCCGGTCTGCGGGGGAATGCTTGCGATCAAGCACCTGCGGGGCTCGACACAGTTTATCGGCTGCTCACGGTACCCCGAGTGTACGTTTAACATAGGCCTTCCCGTTACCCAGTGGGGCTGGGCGGTCCGCACTGACGATATCTGCGAGAAGCACCAGCTCCATTTTGTGCGCCTGGTACGGAAAGGCGCCCGTCCCTGGGACATCGGGTGCCCCTTCTGCCATCACATAAGTTCCAATACAGAATCGCTCACCGAGATCCCCTCAATGAATGAGGCACTTTTGGAAAAAGCCCGGTCCCGACATATCTACACCGTAGCCGAGATCGCTAAAAGCGAACCCGAACGCCTCGCAAAGGATCTTGAACTGGCACCGGATGCAGCGCAGATACTCAAATCCGAAGCGGGAGGCGTGCTTGAAAAACTGCGCCGTCGCTCCGAGTGCCGTAAGTTCATGAGAAACCACCTGATCCCAAGAAAAGGGCGCAGTTATGCAAAGATCATGGGAACGTTAAAAGAGTCCGGGGTAACCGACCTTGCAAGCCTTGCACGGGCAAGTCCTGCGGCGCTCCAGAAGGCCGGTATCAGCGAGAACGAAGCCCGCGATCTTCTTGCCGAGGCCCGGCTCACCTACAACGGACAGGTCTTAAAAGAGACGGGCCTCCCGGCTGTCAGCCTCAAAAAATATCTTGCGTCAGGAATCACCGGCCCGGATGATTTTGTATCGGTCCCCCCGGAAAAGTTAAGCGCGATGACCGGCATGAGCCCCGGAACCGTAAACCGGCATGTGGCACTGGTCTGCGAATACCTGCACCGGCCAGTACCCGTAAAGATCCCTCATGCCCGAATCGAGAAAGGTCGAAAGGAACTGCTTTCGATTAAAGGGATGACAGATCCCGTGGCAGAGAAATTTGCCGGCGCCGGGGTTATCAATGGGGATAACCTGCTGGCTGCGGATGCACAGCATATCAGTGCTGCCACCGGCATCGATGCAGAGAAGATCCGGAATTTCCAGTTACTGATGAAGAAGAAACGCGAGAACGCAATCATCCGGATCTGACCGCCAGATCAAGATTTCAGGACAAGCCCGATTGCCACCCGGAGATCGTTGTCATCGAACGGTTTGACAATGAATCCGTCCGGCTTGGTCTCCCGGGCCCGTTCCAGTGTAGGGCCGTCGGAATGTGATGTGACATAGATTACCGGGATGTTAAATCCTTTTTTAATCATCTTCGCTGTCTCGATACCGTCTATCTCCCCTTTGATGTTGATGTCCATCAGCACAATGTCCGGTTTGTTCTTCACTACGAGTTCCATGGCTTCGGCCCCTGTTGTTGCCCGCCCGCAGACTTTGTAGCCTAAGTTTTTCAAGCGCCAATCAGCGACCTTTGCGATAATATCGTCGTCTTCTACCAGGAGAATTGCTTTGTCAGACATGGCCTTTTCTGCCTCGTTAGTGTGGGTATATGTTTGGAAGATACCATATGGTTATCCTTCACGTTTTTCATCTCTATTTTCCTTTACAAACCTGAATGCACCGTTGGGGATCAGCATCTCAAACCGCGCCCCGCAGCCGCACCTGCCGTTCTCCCGGATCATAATACCGGTAATGAGCAGGATCTCCCGGGTCAAAAACAGGCCCATGCCGGTATTTTTGCCGACCCCCTGTTCGAAGATTCTCGCCTTTTCCTTATCAGGAATACCTATCCCGTCATCTTCGCAAATCAGGGTAAATCCCCTGTCGGAGATCTGGTAATAGAACCGGAGAGTCCTGATGTGCACTCCGTACCGGATTGCATTGTCGATGAGGTTGTAAAAGACCTTTTCGAGCAGGGGATCGGCATAGACTTCGGTATTCTCGATATCCTCAGCAAAGGTGATCCCTAATCCAACAAAGTTCACGATCGCCCGGTTTAAGATCTCCCTGAGGTTCTGCCATGACGGGGCGTTGACCCCCACGGACTGGTATGCGCGGGTAAACTCGATCTGCCGCTGGATAATCCGCGTGAGATCCTTGATCTGGTTGAGGAGTTCCCTGCGTTCGGCCGGCTGGTTTGTAGCGTTTGCCATATCCACGCAGCCGTGACAAAAACACCGGTCAACGCGATAGCCAGAATCAAAAATGTTACCAGAACAAGCAGGGTCTTTTTCTGGAGATCCATAATCCCTCTCAAATATTTTTCATTTAAGCATTTATACCGATAAAGAATGCTATTTGATATAACAGCAAAATTGCGTTATTTTTACATTTTCTTTACCGTGCGAATAAACAGGCCCCCGTTTGAGGAATTGGTATCAGTATCCACGGACTGCGTCGGGTGATGGGCTACCAGAATCGCCCGTATAAAATCCCGGGACCATTCAGCAGAATCCATACCGCCCTGTGGCGCAACGGACATAGTACCGGTTTATTGGGATAAACAATACATATACTAATGGTACTGATATGAAGTGGAAAGACTGGGTGCATGTGACCAAACTCGATCCCGACAAGCAGCTCAAAGCCGGTGAGATCGATGCGATTGCCACGAGCGGAACAGACGCACTGATGCTCTCGGGCACGCTGAACGTGACAAAGGAGAACCTGCTCGCCCTCCAGAAACAGATTGCCGCGTACGACCTGCCGGTCGTGATGGAACCCGCCGGCCCCGAAGCAGTGCTCATCGAAGGGATCGAT
>Ga0172381_10004934_pt1 | contig 13656 bp, 18 predicted proteins | sample Leawel6488metaG_FD_119754 | JGI IMG/M metagenome (GOLD analysis project Ga0172381, IMG submission 119754) | Leachate microbial communities from a municipal landfill in Southern Ontario, Canada - Leachate well 64-88 metaG | ecosystem: Engineered > Solid waste > Landfill > Unclassified | place... | reverse complement strand
TCACTGTCTACATGTTCTATTATTATTCTAGTATATTTATCTCTGGTTAAACTTTCATCATATTCTTTTATATTTAAATAAGATATTTCATATTTTATTGCTATATCATTTTTCTTAAATTTAGGAATATATCTAGGAATCATAAAATACTCTCAATCAATTTATCGAATTTCCTATTTAAATTAACATTTGCGTCAACGTATCTAGTATCAATATATAGACAGTCAGAGATATATTCATATTTCCCATTAGATTGATTTCCATGATTATCTAAAATATTACAATAGCAATACTCACGATTATATAAATCAACACTAATTATTTTTATTATTTTACCATAAAAAGAAGAAGTATCCGTATCTTTAATACATTCAAGTATGATTTTAGGAGGAAATTTAGGTATATACATTAGTCCTCTATTTTTTCTATTAATTCTTTTAAACCAGGCTTGACTATTTCTATAATATTATCGATATATATCAAAAAAGCAAATTGTCTATCGCTGGTAGATGCATGATGATCTCCATTGATAGGTTTTAAATATATAACGTTTGAAAAAGATTCATATATTCGGAAATAAAAATTAGCTTGGGGATTCAGATTAAAAGTATTTTTACTGGGTTCCCCATTTCGGAATTTGTATTTATTTAACATTTTATGAATGTATTTATTTATTGGTTTATTGAATTCTTCTAATTTTGAGTAACTTCTTTCTTTAGTTATTGGTAAAGATAGTATGACATCTCTAAATTTAAGTAATTCATTTATATTTATGAGTCCTTTATATTTATCAATATTATCACCAAATCTATTCATATCAATGTCCTAGAAGATTTGCATGTGCATGGGTCATTACCACAAGCAGGACATAAACCTTTATTTCTTCTATTATTTATTTTTTTATAGAATTTAACACTCATAGTAAAAGGGTCACAGTTATAACTTAAGCAACAAGGACATAAATCCAATGATCTACTTCCATTTAGTTTGGTACCACGGGGTTTCCTTTTTTTCTTGAATTTCATATAAATTCCTTAAAATATTTAACGAGATAATATTATAACATGTATTGTGAATTTTGTCAATAGGCAATATTATTAGGAAATTTATTTAAATAAGAATTGTTTAAACAGAAAGTTTTAATTTATCGTTTTCTATACCATCTATAGAAGAGTAATATATAGATTTAGCTTTTATCCAAGAACCTTCGAATTTATATGAAAATATAAAAACTCTATCTTTGAATTTATATCTGAATTGCTTGTTGTTTTCAGTTACTTTTAAATTGCTGTTTTTATCTATTTTTTTATTGAATTTATTTTCAAAGAATTGAATAACCTCATTTTTTTCCATTCTTTAACTCCTTGATATTCTTTAATAGCGCTATTATAAATAAAAAGATCAGATTTGACAAATATTAACAATCTATAGATTATGTGTTTGAAAATAAATGAAGCTCATTATAATAGATTAATCTTGGTGAAAATCCTTCTCCTACAGATAAAAATAAATGCTTAGTTCCACCTAGAAATGTTTTAATCTTTAGTATACCATCATTAGGATTATCTTTATGTTCTATATCATTAGTAAACAAAGGATTTGGCATCCATAATTCTATACCAGTATATAATTTATATAAAATTGAAGTGTATACTATATGCTCTATTTCCCATATTTTTTTGCTAATTCTTGTAATATGATTTTTTGTAAATTTAGCATCCGTATTATTTTCTGATAGTATAAAATCATTTTCGTTTAATTTAGTAACATTCATTTCTGAAAAATCACTGATATTAACTTTATATCTATTTTTATTATTAAATATAGGATTTAAATTTGTATTATCTGAAAAATTACTTTCTCCTATTGCTCCATTATTATCTTGATATTTTATAGTACCATAATAATTCTGTTCTATTATTTCAGTAAACGTAGATTTTGCATTTGTTTCTGTGTACTTAGAGAAGAAATTAGTTCCAATATCCATGTTACTACCTTTAGCAGTATTATTAAATCCAAAAGCTCCAAGTTTAACATTGTCATTAATATATATCAAAGGAAAAAAATTATCTTTAGTTATTATATCTTTAAAAGAATCCATCCATATAAAATGAAATGTTTCATCAATTCCATAATACATATGTATAGGAAATCTTTGTATTAAACTTCCAAGAGTAAATATTACTCTATTATAAAAATAAAATTCTTTTATGACATAAGAAGGTATATTACTATCTATAGAATATTTTAGTTGCATATGATCGCAGGCATCTGCTATAATTGATTGCAATGTTGTATTACTATATTTTCTTATCAATGTTGATCTTTTAGTTAATACATCCCAAATAGAAGTATCTATAGTAACTAATACTATAAATTTATCGTCAGGTCTATTGAAATTTCCGTAAGTAAAATACTTATCAATAACTGTTAATTTCTTTTTTATCATATCACTTTTATCGTCTAATTTCTTTACGGTAAGAGTTATTTCAGAACCTTTAATTAACATATCTCCTATCAAATCATTATCTTTTAAAGATATGTTATATGTTATGAATGGAGTATTTATTTCTTCCATAAATTCCAAAGAATAAAATAATCCATGGAAATCTACTGGCAATTGTTTAGTCAAATGCATAAATGACATTTCATGAACATAATAATTCTTAGATATTATTTCTAATAAATTATTATCTAAACTATTATTTATGTTAATGTCTTGAGGTTTAGTTGCCATTAAACTGTTCCTAATACTATTTTTTGAGTTTTGTCTACAATAAAATTAGCAATATCATAAACATTTTCTACTAAAGGAACTGTCAATTTAGTACTATCTAATGTGTTATAGTACATATCAAAAACTTTTTCTATTTCTCTAGTACTGTAATTCATATCTAAACTATTTGTATAAACACTTATTAATTTATTAGATATGAATTGATTTGCATCAGTATTCTTTTTCACATAGAATTTCTCTACATCTAAGCTAGGATTAAAATATAATATAATCCAATATAAATTTGAATTATTATATAGTGTATCAGCAACATCGTCTATAGTAGTATAAGTATACTGCTTTAAATCTATTGATGTAAATGTTTTAGGTATGTTGTAACTTTTATATAAGAATTCTAATACTATGTCTCTATATAAAAATACTTTTTCTAAGTCGTAGAAATCCATATTTTTTCCTTATTAATATTATAATATTGATAATGTTTTTGTGAAAGTTGTTTCGAAATTTTCTTCTGAAGCCGAAGAAGTATCGGCATCAAAATTGTCTAATCCTAATTCATTTTTATATGAATCAAAAGATAACCAATATAATGTTTCTTTTGTAGGTTGAACTAATTCTTTAAAATTCATGTCCACGCTATATGTCGCTGGTAAATCTGATTCATAAAATGTATCTTCTAAATTAATGGAAGTTGTTAATCTGTCCATTAAAGAAGCTGAAAAAAATCTTAATACATATCTTTTCACAGAAGTAACTACTAAACCCAAAAACATAGAAGGATAAACCATTTGATATACAAAAGAATTAAAAGCTTTAAATGTTTCAGATGGTATATTTTTACTGATCTTTTTTGAGGCCCCAGCAATAATATCCCCCAAAGGAATTCCACTATTAGAAGGTGTTGCCATTTCTTGAATTTCTTTTATATATGATATTATTTGAAAATGTCCTTGTTTGTCTTTAGGATATATTTTTAGTTTTAAATTAAAATCTCTCATTTTAGTACCATTAAATATTAACTTTCTACCATCTGTAAAAGCCATACCAGCTTCTTTAGCTGCAAATTTTTCCAAATCTTCTGTTCTAAATTTGTCAACGGCTCCTTTTAATGGCCCAGCCAATGCCTTCAAGGCTTCCGAACCAGCTTTTACACCAACTTCAGCAGCTCTTGCAGATAATTCGGCTTTTAAATCTCTTCTACCAAATTTTAGTTCTTCCGTATCTAATGATAGTTCATTATTTAAATCAATTGTTTCTACTATAGGAAATTTATAAATATTATTACTTACTGATACACTAACATTTAATTTTGTATTGTCATCGGGAGTACTACTAAAATTAACAGTTCCAGAATCTGTATTATTAGTAGATGCATATGAAATAGGAAATAAATAAAAATAGGCCTTAATTGCATCAGGGTCTATATCCATATATTTTGAAAAATCTCTAACTATAACTTCAGCCATTATTTACTCCTTTATTAATCATACTTGGAAGTATCTGTTATTCCACCGTCAGTTGTTTCTATCATTGTATTAAAACTATCTTTAAATTTATTGTATATATCTTGATTTTGAGGTAATGTTTCAGGACTATTATTTATTTTATTGTTAATGATACTCAGATCAGAAGTAAATGCATCACTAGATGCTTTTTCATATACCTTGCACATTAATCTATAGTAGTACATTTTTCCATTAAATACAACATGTTTATTATCTACATGAGTTACCTGATAAAGATATTTTATACTAAATTCCCCTGAATTTAATAAATCATCTAAAGAATTATAATTTATATATTTTAGGCTTTTATTTTGAAAAGGTACTATGATCAAATCACCTTCTTGGGGAAATCCATTATATTCTATTCCACCAGCAGAATTATATAAACCCATTTCATCTAATTTTTTTGCAACATCTGTATATTTAATAGTAACAGTAATTCTATCAGGTACTTTAATACCAAATTTTTGGAATAAATCTGGTGTTTCCATGTCAAATTCTTCCATTATACCTGTGAACCAAAATCCCTGCTTGTATTTGGCATTATAAACTTCTTCTATTTTTAAATCTATACCCTTTTCTTCTCTGATAATATAGTACATTTTGTAACCATATATTTTAAATATATTATTAATATACATTTGTACCATAGAATCATTACGAAAATTATTTTGATTTTCATTAAATAGCATCTATTTTCTCCGTTAAGATATACTATATATTTAGTTGATAAAGAAAAACCTATGAATAAAAAATATTTTCAATTTTATTGTTAATTTTAAAAATGATATTTATAATATAAGTATAAAATAAAAAGGAGAACGATTAAATGATGAATTCAATTATCCCGGAAGTGGATATTAGGGAAACAGTTGAGAATTACCAAATTATTTTGGATGTTCCCGGTGTCTCTAAGAATGATGTTACTGTCTATGAAAGAGATGGTAATTTGGTGGTAGAAGGTTCCAGAATTATCAACGATACTGTTGTCAGACCTCTTGGTATTAGGGATAGTTCATTTGAAGAGAATCCTTCTGAATTTCCCGATGGTGTTCTAGTTAAGTCAGAAAGACTTAGCGGTGAATTTAAGAGAACATTTGTTCTTGGAAAAAACATTCAAGTCGATCAGATTAAGAACAAATTGGAAAATGGTGTTTTGTCAATTACTCTTCCAAAGACTAAGACTGTCTTGGAAAGTGAGACTAAAAAAGTTATTCCTATCGAATAATAATATTATGGGGACTCGTTGAGTCCCTTTTATTTTGCATTCTTCATTTTTTCTAATTCGTAGATATCATTTTCCTGTATATAAGGAGTTTTATCTAAATCTTTTGGTACATTATCTAAAGACTTATCACCTGCTATTTTTACATATTTTTTCATAAATTCATTATATATATCTATATCAATACCAGCGGCTTTTACTGCTGCTATTTCAGCTCTTAAAGCTATTTGATGAGCTAATTGATAATCTAAATCCAATTCTTTTAGTAAAGATTTTTCTACAGATTCGTGCAAAATTAAGAATGGGTCTACATTATATTTTTTATCTTCTATTTCTAATTGTTCCGGTAAATCTTTGTCTATATAAATAGTTTTACCATCCGTACTATAACCAGCAATATAAGGTATATCATAACTTCTATCTATCTTCACATCTTCTTTTATTTTCTCAACGGCTTTTAATAATTCTTCATCCGAGAATGCAGTATCCCCATCAACTACAATTTGACCATCATCTTTATTTTCATTTAAAAATATTGATAGTATTTTTTCAGAAGGTGTTAATTCTTCCACGAAATATGTATACAAATTATCGCTTGATTTTTTTATTACACTATAAAGTGCATTAGAATCAAATAAAGGTATAAATTCTAAATGTGGATTTAATATTTTACATTTTTTCATATACTTGGTAGATTGCATTATTAAATCTTTTCTAGTATACCTTTTATCTTGTACATAAAACCTATAGGATTCCCCTAATACAAATATATTTGTATTTTCGTATCTTTGTACACATAGACCAGAATATATATCATAATCTTTGAGCTCTGTTAGTAATTCCTTTTCTAATGATCTAAGTAAATCTATATGTATGGCCGAGTAATTTTGGCAAACATACAAATTACCTTCTTTGTCAATATATCCTCTGGAATCTTCCATGATATCATTTTTCATTTCATTTTCTGTTGGATTTTCATATATTTCAAAATAGTCATTATTGCTGTATTTCATATTCCCACCAGAAAATAGTTTTTCTTTTAGCTTGGAATATTCTTCTGTTAATCCTAATTTTCTAGACTCTATCATTAATCCTAATATACTGTTATTCATATAGTTATCCTATTTTATTTTCTCGGCATATTCAAAGAAATTACTACCGTCTTTTTTTAATTTTCCTATGTTTAGTTTATCAAATCTCCATGCATGTTCTGGAATAAGATCACCACTATGACCTACATCGGCTTTGGATGATATCAATGACAATATTTGATCATCTGTCATAAGAGGTATTAATTTTTTTCCAGCAACAGCGTAATAAGCAAGATCACCTTCTTTGACTTTTGAATATTGATTATCCGTTAAATTTTTTCTAGCTAATGGCAGTAACCAATTCAAATCTGATATTTCGTAATATGGGGATTCATAATTATTGATTAAATAATATAACATTAACCCAATACTATCTTCATCTGGTTCTATATCAATTAAATTTTTTCCATTAATAGAAAATAACCAACCATATCTATCATCTTTTGATTTGTTTTGGAATTTTCTTACCTCTGATTCCATTCCGAAAATATCACCACCTAAGCAATACATTTCGGCATATCGTACATCTGTTGTTATATAAACTTTACCTTCCCTTGGTCTGAACATACCTTTTCTATCTGCAAGATCAGGAATTTGAATTCCATACTTTAATATTTTTTTACCATAAGAATCTTTTGGAGTTCCATGATACCAAATTTTAGATTTATGTTGAGGTAAGGGCATGGACATTTCTTTTAGTTTATAGTATTCGTTTATTAGGCCTAATTTTTTAGATTCATGCATCAATTTTATGATGTCGTTCATAAATCTATTTCCACACCTATCTTAATTGCAGCCTTAGGTAAATTACCATAGGGAAATATAAACAATCGACAAGACATTATAATTATATTTTTGTATACAAAATATGAAGCTTTAGTATGTCTGATATTTAACACAGGAGTATAAAGCAACATCTCATCGTTTTCTTTTGGTATCTCTCCGTTATACATTATGTGTCCCTGATTATCAGGTGATATATCAATACCTATAACATCTTGTTTATCATTCATAACTGGTTTTATATTAACTTCTTTTGCTGTTTGTAAAATTATGTTAACATTTTCTTCACCATAATCTTTTGTTTCACCAAAATCTATTCCATAAATTGATTTTAAAACAAATAATTTGACATTGTTATATTTTTCTGCATCATAATCTAATATGGAATATCCGTTGAATCCGTCTGGTATAAACAAAACTGTATACTTATTTCCCTTTACTTTTTTTATAACTGATTTAAATTTTGATCTAACTTCCGCAGTACCATCTTTATCAGAATAAATATTATCTGGAAAATTATTATAAAGATCATTTAATTGATCTAATGTTTTATTTTTATAGATAAATTGTTTTCCTATGGAAGATAGTTCTTTGGATACTTCAATGAAAAATTTATCAAATATTTGATTAACTGAATTTCTCATGTCATCATTCAGTTTTTTACTATATAATGTTCTTAGCTCACCATATTGTTGAAATGGTACTTTTGGAATAACATTATTATCTCTATCCATATAATTTCCATGTTTATATGATATCCAAAATACTGGTTCTCCGTTATTGGTCAATGCAAAGTCGGCCTTTTTGTGACCCGGAACTTTCTCAGAACCATTGACAAGCACATTCGTAGGTTGACCATTTATGTATAATGGAAGGGGTTTGATTAGTTTTAATTCTTTAAATACTTTATTTATATGAGTAATTTGTAGTTCTTCGTATCCTATGCCAGATGCATTTTTAGATACAATATCAAAATTCTGAGGATTTTTTCTAATAATATCGTATATTACCATTATTCTTATTGCATCTTTATTCCATTCTCCTTTTTTGTTTTTATTAGCCAGTCCCCAAATGCAAACACGTTCATTGAATGGAGAACGAAGTTTTTTTATTGTACCACCATATGTAACTATAACCCATTTTCTTTCAGTATTAGAAACTATATCGTCTATTAATATTTCCAATTCTTCTCTTGTAAATGTTTTTTTATTAATATTTCTTTTAAACCCATATGTATGTTCTGGTTCAGGCCCTACACTAAAAGTAATATTTTTTATAATATCTTTCAAAGGATTATCGTTATCATTTAATTTATCAACTTCTTCAAGTAAATTCTTTTCATATCCATTACCACCTAGATAAGAAATTAACTCCTCGGAAGAATTGATGTCATTCGCAAATCTTTCTGTCATCATCCTGAAAATATTATCTATGGTGTTTTCAGTAATAACCTTATTATTATTTTGTAAGGATAAATCCATAAATTAACCTCATAATTAATTGTTACATATATTTAGTTTGCATTAACTAAATATTAAAGAGGTTTTAGATGAATGGAATTGGTTATAGTAGTAAATACTCAGGTAAATATGTTTGCAAAAATCCATCAAAATATAAAGGTAATGCTAATAATATAGTTTATCGTAGTGGATTAGAATATAATTATTTTACAATATTCGACACTTCTGATAAAATTAAAAGTTGGCAAAGTGAAGAAGTTGCTATACCATATATTAATATGTTAGATAATAAAATGCATAGATATTTCCCTGACCTAATAGTTGAATTTACAAATGGAAATAAATTTTTAATAGAATTAAAACCTAAAAGTGAATTGGATAAACCTAAAAAAGATGGTAAAAAAATGTTAAGATATATAGAAAATACTTGTAAATGGAACCAAGCTGAAAAATGGGCAAAAGAAAATGATATGCATTTTCTGGTTTTAACCGAACAAGATTTAAATAATATTAGATAATAATATTTTGAAATAGCATAAAATCTTATAATATAGTAAGATATAGGAGAATATAAATGTCATTAATCGGTGATGGAATAAAGAGATATTTAGGTATTGGTGATGCAGTACAAAAAATAGAAGATATGACAAATGGAGTATTTAGTTCTACTCAGGAAAGATTAGAAAGAAATATGATAAATGAAAAAATAGATAAGGAAAGATTATTACCCACAAAAGATGGAGAAGATGAAGCACAGCTAGATGCTATATCTGACGTGGATTTAGTTATATCCAAAGAATTAGGATTCGACACAGGTAATCGTTGGGACAAAAAATCTTTAGAAACTATCGTTAAAACTAAAATTATACGCTATAGAGAAATAGTAAGAAATCCAGAAATAGAAGATATTGTCAGTGACATTATTAATGAATCTGTAGTCATTAACAATAATGACTGGCCAATAAAATTACAAATAGATATTGATAGTTCTTTATTGAAAACCATAGATAACAAAATTATAGAAAAAATATATAATACATTTCGTTCAATTATGGAAAAATTAGAATTTAATATTAATGGTGGAGAAATTTTTGAACGTTGGTTTGTAGATGGTCGTTTATATATTTGGGCTATGAAAAATGAAAATAATGAAGTCACTGGATATAAAATATTAGACCCATTACTATTAAGATTAGAACAAGAAGATGAAAGTAATACAATATTTCATTACAAATATTTTCAACATGAAGAAATACCTATATATGGGGAAGGTATAAATAACTTCTTTATAAATGCCTATTCAAATGGATTTGGTGAAGCTAGTTCTACTACAAATGGTATCGAAATTCCATATGATGATGTAATATTTATTCATTCTGGTATATATGATTATTTGTTAAAAGTATATATCTCTCCATTAGAGAAATCAATTAAAGTATTGAATCAGCTTAATAATTTAGAAGATGCTATGGTGTTACATCAATTTACAAGAGCCGTAAAACGTAGAGTGTTTTATATTAATACTGGTAATCTCCCATTAAAGAAAGCAGAAGAATATGTCAATTTAATCCAGCAAAGACACAGAGAAAGTTTGGGAATGAAATATAATACTGATACTGGCGATATAGAAATGGATGCTAGAGTTCGTTTCCTATCTATGTTTGATGATTACTTTATTCGTGCTGATGATAAAACAAGAATAGAAGATATTGGTGGTGATGATTCTGAGTGGGAAAAGATAACAGATAAATTAAGTTATCTTAGAAGAAAATTATATCGTTCCATGAAAGTTCCATTTGCTAGATTTGGTACACAAGATGGTCAAGAAGAATTTAAAATGGGAACAGAACAATTAACAAGACAAGAAGTTAAATTTTATAAATATATTCATTCACAAAGAAGAAAATTTACAAGAGTGTTCTACGAGCTTTTAGAAATGGAAGTTATATCGAAAAGAATAGTTGCCACACATGAATGGGAATTAATTAAAAAGAAAATGTCTTTTGATTGGGTAGAAGATAATTATTTTACTCAAATGAAACAATTTGAACTTCTTTCTAAAAAAATAGAAATGATAGGCAATCTAGGTGAATTAGTTGGAAAATACTTCTCTAATGATTTTGTATGGAAAGAAATATTAGGCTTGAATGATCTAGAGATAGAAGAAGTTAAAAAACAAATTGCCAAAGAAATCATAGAACAAAAAAATCTAGAAAAACAAGGTTTAGATTCTAAATCTGATGCTAGTTCTGGTATGAGTGGTGGAAGTCTTTCACCAGAGGATTCTTTTAGCCCTACGGAACCAGAATTACCTAATTTCGGAGAAGGAACTGTAGGTAGTGATGTAGAATTTGGTACAGCTCCAGAAGGAGAAGAAATAACATCTGAAGCACCAGAAGAAGTTCCAGCAGAGTCTAGAAAAAATATATTTACAAAAGTGGTAACTGAAAAGATTTCTAACAGTTCTTATTTCGGAAAGAAAGGATTAAGATCGGCCAGAAAAATAAAAGAAGTCATTAATCCTAGAACAAAAAATTAAGTATTGTTTATTAATAATAATTCTTTTTGTAGATTATTAAATTGTTCTTCTGATAGACGAATATGAGTCAAGGATAAGGAATTAAATTCTTCTGATATATCACTGTCTAAATATTGGCAAACTATGTTTCCATTTTCTTTAATATTTATAATCTTCATAGTTTTACCACCAGTCTTTAAACAAACAAGATCGTTAATTATAAAATTATTCATTATCTTTGTCCTTTTTAGTTATAGAATCTTCCATATTCATTTTAGTAATTATTCCTTCAAGAATAATTTTATTATATTGTTCTTCTGTAATTTCTTGTCTTTTATGAAAATATCTTTTTATTCCGGGATTATTCATTATAGATACTTCAACTATTAAAAGATCGCCTATTTGTTGTATTACATTAATATTTATTAAATTAGATTGCAATGGATTGGGCCAAACTGGTTGAGTAGACGGGAAAGCCCAATCACCTATAGATGGCCAAGCTATATTAGGCCCTAATGGATTATCACCTGTACCAGTATTAGGCCAAGTTATATTATCAATAGATGTTTTCTTATATTCTTCTAATTTCTTAATTAAAGATTCTGTATCTAAAACACTATCAGTAGTTTTTATCTCCCATCCTGAATTTAAATTTTTTTCTGTTAAATCATTGCTAGAAATATTCTGATTATTTAAACTTACAGTATATATTTTGCTAATATTATCTTTCATCCTATTTACCTGTTCCTTTAGGTTTCTTTGTAGGTCTATTTGAATTTGGAATATTTTTTATATTGCTTTTTGTGTCACCTTCATGCAATTCTATATTTGGCATTCGAACTAAAGTTTTTTGTTTAGGTAAAGACTTTCCCGTGAATTCTTTTTCTTCTTCATTATTTATTTTAACTATAGTTAATGGATGAAACCAGTCTCTTTGTCTAAACCATTTTTTATCATCTTTCCATGAACATTTGTATTCCAGTATACTGGAATAACCACCCACTTTTCTTATTTTATCTATTTTCATAATAGGGCCACCAGATTTTAATTTTACCAAATCTCCTTCCATAAATGGAAAAACCACTGTTTTATTTTTTATCATAATATACTCTCCTATAATTATTTATTATAACTTCTTTGATTAATTTTTGTAAATATAAGACTAAATACTATTAATATAAGTTACTTTGGAGATTCAAATGAATATAATGAGAAAAACAACTCAAAGACCTGAAAAAAAACCTATATATGAAACAGTTAAAATGCCTACTGAATCAAAATCTGATACTAACAACGGTCAAAAAAGTTGGTATATAGAAGGTATTGCCGCTCAAGCTAATGTTAGAAATGGAAACGGAAGAATTTATCCTCACAAAGTTCTAAGAGAAGCCGTAGGTAAATATAAAAACAATTTTATAGATAAAAAAATATCTTTAGGTGAATTAGGTCATCCAGACGGAAAAACTAGACCAGATGATCAGATTAATTATGATTATGTTTCTCATTTGATTTTATCATTAGAAGAAAAAGGTAATGATTATCATTCTAAATCTAAGATTTTAAGAAATCCAATAGGGTTAAACTTCGTCATTCCTTTGTTAGAAGAAAATATACCAGTTGCGTTTTCTACTAGAGGATTCGGAGAATCTCAATTTTCTCAAGCTGAGAATTCAGAAATTATTACTGAATATGAATTACTTACTGTGGATATAGTACATATACCTTCTGCCCCCGGCGCTGTTCAAACTGGTATGATGGAACAAGCAAATAAATATAGTAAATTACTAACTGAAGCTAAAACAATGGATTTAAAGGTAATGTCAGAAAAAGCCAAAGAAATAAAATTATATGATGAATCTTATAAATTTTTCTGTGAATTAAATGAAGAAGAAAAATTCTTTAGTATAATGGATTCCTATAATTATAATTACGAAGCCTTTTATAAAGATTTATTTACATTACAGAATCTATTAATACAAGGTAAAATTTAATGTCAAAAATACTAAAAGTATATCAACCTCATAAAAATGTGCAAAAAGAATTCATAGATTTACTTATAGGTCAATTAAGCCTAGCCACAATTTTATTGTTAAAATTGGTTGGAGAAGAAGCCTCTCATTCATATAAAGATAGTTCCAAGAAAACTGGAAAAACTCTTTCTACTAAATGGGAAGCTTTAGATGATGATAAACGATCTAAAGAAATACTAAAAAGATTCAATAAATCTTTTAATGATGTTTTCATCGGTGAATTATCAGCATTAAAGACGAAGAACAAAATAAGTCAAGCAGATTATGATAACATTAAAAAAGGCATAACAAATAAAACAACAGATAC
>Ga0172381_10004933_pt1 | contig 13657 bp, 16 predicted proteins | sample Leawel6488metaG_FD_119754 | JGI IMG/M metagenome (GOLD analysis project Ga0172381, IMG submission 119754) | Leachate microbial communities from a municipal landfill in Southern Ontario, Canada - Leachate well 64-88 metaG | ecosystem: Engineered > Solid waste > Landfill > Unclassified | place... | reverse complement strand
ATCTTTGTATCCCTTCATCATTTCGATTGCTTGATCCAAATTCAAACCACCTTGCATTAATTTTTGTAAACCATTGGCGGCAGAAGCAACGGTAACAAGACCGTCTGAGGCAAGTTCTTTAGCCGCATCTGTTGCTCTATTTTGTGATTCACCGAATCTTCCACTAATAATTTCCAACCCCTTTAAACTTCTTTCGTACGCACTCGAAATTTTAATCGAATCGTCTATAACATTATTCAGACTAATCAACGCCTGTTTCGCAAAAGTAAAAGCCATCTCAATTCCCTTCACCACCAATCCGCCCTTTACAAAAGCCCCAAACATGCTCTCCGCTCCGGCGGTTGCCCCTTTTGCCGCCGTGCCTCCCTTGCTTACTGTTTTGCTCAAACCGTCCAAGTCTTTTTCGACCTGTTTCAGTGATGCCGAAGCATTGTTGATAGCGTCAACTACGATGGTTAATTCCTGTTGGTCTGCCATAATTTTTTATCTCTTTTGAGGCGTTTCTCTTGTAACCTCCCGGCCTCAACTTCGACAGACCTAAACCCCAAAATCATGTCCACCCAAGGTTCTGGCATAAGCCAATATCCTTGCCAGTTTCCCCTAAAGTGTTCTTCCACCAACCGATACTCCCAGTATTCGGTTGGCACTTTCCCAACATCCCCGTCGTAAGCCAAAAAGTTTTTGATTGCCTCAAAATCTATTTTTTTTTTGGCTGTTGTGGCAAAGAATCTTGCAGGGTTTTAAAGTCCTCATCCGGCAAATTGTCGAGCGTTGCGAGTTCTACCTTGGCTTCCGTGCCGTCGGCGTTCTTCAAACTCTTAATTGCCAAAATGACTGCCTTATCTTCCATCCGGGATCGGTAAGTGGCATCAACTTTTTTCAGTTTTGGCTTGCCAGTTTCCGAATCTTCTTCAAATTCGGCACTTTGGAGCATTATAGATTCGATCTCTTTCCTTTCCCCTCTCAGGTAATAGGAATAAACCTCTGCCTTCATGCCCGATACTGACAATAAAACCTCTTTTGTAGGTCTGTCCATAAATCGAACCTCCTTAAATTTTAATAACTGACTTGAGCGTTTACCAGTTGAACACTGACAGTCTTGGTGTCGGAAAGTCCAAAGTTACCGTCAAAGGCAACTGTTTGGGTAACGACGTCGTTTTGACCTGTATTTCTGCCCCAATCTTTGAAAGACATGGGAGCTAGAGTAATTTCAAGTTTTGGCCGACTCGCTGTACCGATTAAGACATCAGAGTTTTGGATAGTAATTAAACACGCTTTTTTCGTCCCGCCAGTTACATAACCTCTTACCGTGGTGTCGTCGTAAAGCATTTCAATATCGCCGCTCACCATGAAAGATTTATTAACAATTTCGGTCGGTTCTGCACTTCCAAGGTTTTGCCAATCTTCAACGTTTTTGTTGAAAGTAATGTTAATTGCTCGAACCGGGGTGGCAACTGCTGTCGCCAAAGCCGCCGTAGTGTCTGCAAATTTAACTGTAACGTGGGTCGCTAAAAACGCATTTTCAGAAGTATAAGCCGGGGTCGAACTGGTGCTAGCACCAAATTTCGACATAAATCCTGCACTATATTTGACAAAATCTTTTAACACACAATTAATGGTTAATTGGTTTAGCATTCCCAATGCGTATTTTTCATCGACGTTCGAATCTTTATGGAAGATTGTTAGTGCCGGGTGGGTATTGGTGTTAAGTCTCGTGAAACTATGGGTATAAGCCGAGTCTGCCACAACACCTGTTGACCAAGTGCCTAAGCAAGCCGCCAATAATAGTCCGAAGTTTTTATCGTACACAATCCCTCCGAACGTTCCCTCACCAACTTTTTCTACCACCTTGGCGTCTGATCTGCCGTCGATAACTCCTAAGCCGGATTCGTTGACTGCATAATCTGTCCGTGGGTTAAAATCAAAATCCACCTTTGGCATCCAAAACGTGGCCGAAGCCTCGCCCGTGCCTCTAACGGTTTCCTTTGCTATCCCAACATTTATAAGTCTACCTATTTGAGTTGACATATTTTTTTCACCTCCTAATAATTAATTTAACATTTATTGCTCTGTTTGGCTATTTTTAACATTGCCCTCAGCAATCTTTCGTGCTTCTTCGATGTTTTCGGCCTCGACGCTCTGTCCAAGGTCGGGGAAGAAAAAGACGGTTTTTTTGACCGCACCGTTTTCGTCGACGGTTTGCTTTTTAATCGAAATCCCGGTTTTAATACCGACTGCTTCATTTGCCATAATTGCCTCCTATGTTGTGTTATTAACTTTAACCTTTAATGTAAAGTATAGATGAATTTCCTTTGCAACGCCACCTGTCATCTCCCGCTCCCCCCAAATTGCCCGATGGTCTTGGTAAACCACTGTATTTTCAAGAGTAAAGTGGTGTCTCATTATGTAGCTAACTGATTGTTGAATTGGTGTGCCGTCGGCGTTTCTCCCCCCCTCTATCTCCATTAAAAACCTCTCCGCCGTGGCTTCGTTAAAATCCTTCTTTTGATAGGCGGCCGGGTCAACACAAATTCCAATAATAAACTCCGCCGTTATCAAATCCCAAACGTTGTCTAATTGCTCGGTTGTCTTTGCAAGCGGTTGCACAAATATCATGGGTAGTTCAGATGTTGCTATTTCTTGAGGATTCCCCAAAAAGAATTTCTTGATATTCCGGGGCATACTCAGTTCTTCTTTCAGTAATTCCAATATTTTGTCGGCTACGATATTCATTTGAATGCTAAAAATTTATGGAATACCTCTACGATATTCTGTTTAGTGTTCTCCGTCAATATAAGCATAACACGTCTAGGAATTTTCGTCCTCGGCATTCGGCTTTGGTGGTAGGCGAAGTATGGCGATCGGCTCGTAACCAAAGCCTGTTTCTCATTGACGAGTGAGTAAAAACTTTTCCGTAGTGCTCCCGTCCTTTGTAAAATCGGACCAGCCCCAAATCCCGCTCTAATCCTCCCTGCCACCGTCCCGGCTGACAGGGGTTGCCACCCGCCCGTGAGTGCTCCCTCCGTATCGAAGTTATTCTGCACGTCGGACAAGATAAAACTGGCCGCCTTTGATAACGGCACCTTAAAATTCTCCACCTTTCGGTAGGTCATTCCAAGCACCCGGTGTAACTCCGGGATTCCCTCAACCGTAAATCGTAGATGAAAATAGTTTGGCATAACTAAAATTCATTTGATAACTTAAAAATTCTCTCATCGTCGGTGTCGTCGGTATTTTGATCCGGGAAGAATGAAAGCCCTCCGCCCTTGCCTGTCTCTACTTGATCGGTCGCCGTGTCCTCATCATATAGAGTGTAAAGGCCAGTAGCTAATCCGTTCAGCCGTTCTCTGGCTGATTTAATTCTGTCCTCTGCTGTTTTTGTCTTGACCGCATTCCCTGCGTACTGGTCAAGCCAAATGAAGCCGACCGATAAGTCCCTAACGATATTTCTCAAGAAAGATGAATTTTTGGTTAAAGGAAACGTGTATCGAACTCTAAGAGCCGCCCACGCCTCGCCCTGTGCATCCTGTCGGTATTGGTCTAGGTAACTATCCTCGATTGAGTAGTTTTCCTTAAACCCGGCCGAATATCGGATACGATAAAGAGAAATTAAGTCGGTTGATAAACCGCCTCCGTAAATCTCTTTGGCGTCCAATACTGCCGTTTCCACCAATTCAGACGTGTTGAGGTAAGTTGCTTTGTACTTGTTAGAAGTCGTCCCCTCCGAATCCTCAAAAAAAGTTCCTTGTGGATTATCCACCTCGATCTCTTTTGGTGATCCCTCGGTCGTCATGTGCTCCCAAGTCCCAGCAATAGCATTCCATCTGTAAAATTTCCTTTTGTTATAAAGGAATTGGAATGCCGCATCTTTCATGTAATGAGGGTAAGTAGTGGCGGTTTCTATTGTTACCGTCCTATCCGCCTCACTCACGCCCACGATTCTCCTCAACTCTGCTGTCTCGTCGCCAAATTGGCCGACGCACAGATATTTGTTACTAACAAACTTTCTGGCATTTTCGACCGGGATTGTTGTAACTCCGGCCAATATGTCAGTCCTTAATTCGGAACGTTCAGTAACGGCGATATCTGGTTCCAAAACTGCTATAAATTGCATTGCCATACTTGCTAATTCACCTCCTCGATTTTAAATTTTTAATGAAGTAGTCCTGCCAATAATCCCTATTGTAATTAGTTTTTACGTGGCATCTTCTACAAAGAGAAACCAGATTTTTGGGATCACAGTTTTCTTTGTCGTAATCGATATGGTGAATATCTAGTTTATAGTTTAATTCATCTTGATGAGTTCCGCACTCTTGGCAAATATAATTATCTCTTTGCCTAATCGCTTCCCTCAAAATATCAGTCCAGTCCCCGCCGTAAGGTTGATTATCCACTATATGCCCTTCCCACCTATTTTTCGCTCCCAATCTACCATTTTCACTTCTTACACCACTATTTCTTAGAGCGGTTTCTCTCATCCTTTCCCTTACCTCAAAAGGCAATCTTATCCCCTTGCACCAAGAGTTGTACCCTTTTCTTTTGTAGTAACTTTTTTGCGTTCTCATAGGTTAATTATGCCTCTTTTCAGGGATAATCGGTTCTAGCAAATGCCGTGTCTCCGCTTCGGATGATTTTGTACACCTCCGGCGAAGAAGCAACTGCCGTTACCGCCTCCCAAAAAATTAACTTTATATTGTTGCCTGATCTTATCAGGCTTTCGGTAGTGGTCATGGTGTCGGTGAGGGTTAGTGTTAGTGTCATTGTGCCCTCGATGTGCGGAGGAATGTTTTTTGCCCGATCCGTTCAGTCGCCTGAATGTCCGGCATACAATCCTCCAAAATTGGTAAACTTTCAGATGGTTTAACTGTAATCGCTCTCATGCTCGATTCCGCAAAACTAATTCCGTCTGTCAGAGGTATCATTGGCCTCCGGCTGGAACTCTCCACCAAATTCAAACTTTCGCTCTCGGTTCGGTAAAATTCGTTGATCGATTCCAACCCCTCTGTTAATGCGAGCGTGTCGGTAAAATATAATTTCAAACTTTGGGTCAGTCCTTCGGCGATAGTGATACTGTCGGTTAAAGCCCTTCCCGGTTTTACAATGTTCGTTTCTATTATCCCGATCGAATCTGCCAAAGTTAAATATTGGTTTCCGGCACTACTCTCCACATCAATTATGTTGAGTGAATCGTCCAAAACCAAAATCACGTCTTTCACTAAATCCTCCGTGATTGTTATGGCGTCGGTTAATCCTTCTTTGCTCGTGGTTTCTGTTTCACTTTCAACTATTGTCGTGCTGTCGGAAATGGTTAGATTATAGGAATTGCCAACGCTCTCTCCGATCCCCTCGGTTTCTGTTTTCGCCACCCCAATCTCAAAAACCAAACTTTCACTAAAACTAATCGAATCAGTCGGCAAAAGTCTGGTCAAAATGAGCGGTGCTATCGTTTCGGTAATTGAAATGGCGTCGTCAAATGTGAGGTGAAAACTCTGTCCTCCAAGGTCGGCAATCAGCAAAGTGTCGGTTAAAACTAAATTGACTGTAATTACCTCCCCTTCGGTTAATGAAACTGTCTCTACTTTTGCCCCAATCACCTCTTTTTGCTCCGCCTCCACCACCCCAACCGTGTCAGAAAAACTCTTAGCAACTTCTCCGGCCATTGCCTCGGCGATTGAGATACTATCGTCCTGCGACCTCTCAAAGGCCGTTTCTGTCACCTCGGTTTCGGTGATTACCACGCTGTCGGATATGTCTAAACTGGTCTTTCCGGCGACTTCTTCCAAAATTGCCAAACTCTCGGAAAGCGATACCAAAATCCTGATTGTCAAACTTTCGGTAATCGTCTGGCTCTCCGCCTCCACCACCCCAATTCCTTTTTGGTTGATAGTTTCCGAAAGGTTGATTGAATCCGATAACTTTTGATTCCCGGTTGAAGCAACGCTTGCCGAAATGGCAATAACGTCAGAAAGAGACAAAGTTGTGGCGTTCCCTACTGTTTCGGCCAAGGCCAAGGTACTTGCCAGTGGTTTTTCGATACTTTTCACTAACTCGTCGAATAAATCCATACTGTCGGCCAACCCCAATGTCTGATCTGAAACTGAAGAATCGGAAATTGAGATACTATCTGTCAGTGCCTTTTTGTAATTGAATGTCGTTAAAATGCTCTCCGCTAAAGCGATTGTGTCTGTCTTCCCAACCCCTGCATGCCGTTTGGTTACCGACCCAATAATATTCACATTGTCGGCTTCCCATATTCTGGCTCTCTTGGCCAATGTCTCGGAAATCAACAAACTGTCGCTCTTTCCCGCCTCAATCGCAAGCGAACTTATGACCCCGGAGATAATCAAAGTGTCCAAGGGTAGGACTATAAAGGTGAAGAATAACCCCTCCGCAAAAGAAAGCGTGTCAGCCAATGTTATTCCGGGTTTCGCCGATTCTAATTCACTTATCAACAAAATATCGTTGATTTCTGCCTTATAGTTTGATTCTGTTACCAATCCCTCACTTATCACAATAGAATCGCCGATATCTAAGCCATAATTATGAACTACGTCCACCACGATTCCTTCGGTTATCACAAGACTGTCGAATAAAGCCCTGAATTGTACCGCCACCACATTTTCGGAGATAGAGATTGCATCGGTCGGCGTTAAAATCGCATTCCAGACTCTCGCCGAACTTTCCCCAATTCCGATACTGTCGGCCAAATCTCTTTTGATTTCCCCCTCGCTCTCCGGCGAATCGGCAAGGGTTATTGTATCGGCCAACACCAAGTAAATCTTTGCCGTTTCGCTTTCGGCAACACTCAAACTGTCTGCCAAGTCTCTAACAAAAGTCCGGGTAGAAATCTGGTTTTCAGTAATTGTTATCGTGTCTCCTAATGACAAAGTTGTAGTTTCCGCCAAAGTTTCACTTATAGCCAAGGTGTCTACCAAGGCCAAATATGTGCCCGTCTTTTCTGTTTCACTAATTATCAAACCATCTACCAAAACTGACCCGGCGGTTTTTGCCAATGCCTCTGAAATTACCAAAGAGTCTGTAATAGAAATCTCCGCCCTTATCCCGGCGGTTTCTGTTATTCCTAGTGAATCGGCCAACGCCAATTCTGCCCCCTCGATCTCGGAATCTGAAATTGAAAGCGTGTCGGATAACACAATTTCATACGTGCAAGTCCTTGCAAAACTTTCGGTAATCAATAAGGTGTCCGTTAAAATCCGGCCGGGTTTCGTTGCCAAAGCCTCGGTAATCGCCAAGGAATCCGTTATCGCTAAAATTGCCGTCCATAAAATAGTCTTGGCCTCGGTGATAGTAATACTGTCGACTAATCCCACTCCCGGTTCTTCAATCTCCGAATCGGTCATGGCGACCGTGTCTGTAAGGGTTCTCAAATACGCCGTGGCTGTCTCCGGGTTTTCAGTAATTGCCTGAGTGTCGGATATTCTTAATGTCGTCCCCTCCGCCTCTCCCTCGGCAATCGCCACACTATCCACCAAGTCCCTTTCAAAAGTATTTACAACAACTAATCCTTCCGCAATCCCCAAACTGTCCCCGATCTCTTTAATTGATTTTTCAACTTCTGCCTCGGCGAAAGTTACCGAATCGGCCAACCCTCGCTCGAACGTGTTTGCTTTCGCTAACCCCTCGGCGACCGTCTGGCTGTCGCTTAAACTCAAAGAAGTCGCCCCGGCCAAGGTTTCGGCGATAATCAAAGTGTCGCCCAAATCCCGCTCGAAAACATTAATAGTAGTTAATGATTCGGTGAATGTCTGGCTGTCTGCTATTTTCTTAACTGGTTTTTGTATCTCCGCTTCGGCAATAATTACTGAATCCGTCAAACTTCTCTTAAAGGTATTTACTCTGGCCGGACTCTCGGCAATAATAATACTGTCGCTGATTTTTAGTGTGATCTTCCCGGCGACACTCTCAACAATCGAGAGAGTATCCGCCTTGGCTACCCCGTCCCTTTTGGCTAAACTCTCCGCAAACGTAATGGCGTCGGTAAGGCCATTATTCATTCCGAACAACGCCTCTCCGAACTTAAAAGTTCCGAATTTCATATTTCCTTAAATTTAATTCCTTAATGTTGATTTAGTCTAGCACTATTTTGCCACCCACCCGGTATTGCCCGTGCCAGTCTCTTTGACATAACGTGAGGTGTTAGTGCCTCCGTCTGTCCTCATATATTGGCTACCCGGAGAAGCAATTACCGATCCTTCGGGTGTCCCTGCACCAGAAAACAGATGTACTCCCCCAAGGCCAATTCTGTCAGGAATGGAATCCGTAGTAAGATAAAAATAGTTGTCGTATTTCTCTCCGATTTGCAAGTCGTATCCCAAACTGGTGTCGGTGTAATGCTTTCCACTCATTCCAACCAAAGAATTATGTGTAAAATTGATTTTTGAACCAACGTAATTAATTTTAGCCAAAGAGGTGAAAGGAGACGCCCCACCATAATCGACAAAAGTATTTTTACTAAAGTCCGTCATTGTCTCTGATCCCGTCGCTAACTCAACGGCATAATTTGAACTATTTCCCTCGAACCAATTTCCAGAAATATCGGCAATAAAACTTTCGCTTAGATATATCGGGGCAGTTCCAATGTGTCCGGCGATCTCATTATCCCGGATAAATTGTGCTTGTGAGTATCTAAAACGCATACCATAGGTAGAAGTGGCCTTATGAAATTGATTGTTAATAAAAAAGTTAAAGTTGTAATTTCCGATAGAAGGAACTGGCACTGAAGCATCAACATTAAGCCATCGATGTCCGAGCGGATTTGAGGCACCAACATATCCACACTGGTTTCTCTCGAAAACTCCAATTATAAGTCCGGCATTAACACATTCTTTTAAACTGGCGTTAAACATATTATCGTGAATGTAATACCGAGCCAGTGGACCGATACACCCATTGGAAATTGCCTCGCCGTCCCCGGCAAAATAGAAACCACCAATATCTATCCCCTCATTGTAAAATCCAGTATCAAAAATTCTGGCACCAGGAGTAATGTTGCTTACAATAGAAGAATAACCACCAACCCCCATATATCTTATTCCGCCTTTTATTGGGATATTTTCGCATTTAGTGTGGCCTTTGGGAAATATAATCGTTCCACCATAACCATCAGCGATAACATCGTCTTGGCAGTCAATAATGGCCTCGCTATCGTCAGTTACACCGTCAATTTTAGCCCCGTAATTTCGGATGTTGTAGAAAGTATCATTGAACATCTGCCGCAGTTCGTTGATGTGCTCTTTATACCGACGGTCGGCGTCGGTCAGTATGTTCGCCCCGCTGGAATCACCGTGTGTCCATGGATTTGGCATTTTTCTCTCCTGAACTAATAAACCGTTTCCCCTTACCTTTATAAATGTCTCTAAGTTCTAAATGTTCTACGTTAGAATATCCCCGAGGGTAAAGTGTAATTTTGGGTGTTTTTTCATCATTTGCCATATTAAGTTAAGCCATTCCAAGGTCGGCTTCGAAAATTAGTATGCGACCTGCCGATCCGTCCCCTACCAAGTAGTAGGGTCGGTTGGCGGTAAGCCCCGAGGCCGCCGATACTTTTAATATAGCCATTTTACTGCTACTCATGGTCAAGTCGTCTATAACCAAAGCCGTTACATCCGTTGGGGCATTTATCGAGTCATCGAGTTGCCAATCCGCCGCCGTCGCCGCCGGAAAGATAATGGGTTTTTTTCTCATTTCCACAGGAAAAACGATACTCGGATAGGCCACCGTTGTTGAACTGGCCGGACCGTGTGCGATTGCCTCCGCCACTGCCACCGTAGTTATTGCGTAACAATATCTTCGACAATCAGCTAATTCCTGCTGGTAACTTTTTGGGCAGAAAGGTGTCGCCACCGCCCCTGCTTCAAGTTTAACTTGGGTAACTTCAAACCAATCGTTGTCACCAGCCGTTCCCACAGGGGTGAAACTAAATTTAAGATACCACTCATTAGCGGCGTTACTGTCACCGAAAAGGGTAGACTGTTCGCCTAATGCCCCCGATGTAAATTCGTACTTAACCCAACTTGTGGTAAGTGCTTGTGTAGCCGTAATCATTGCCACCGAACCAGTCCAACCGTTGATATCGGGGTGCTGATCTGTCCCCGTACCTGTTGAAAGACCTATGGAAAGATTAGCAGTTGTTGGAGAAAAATTAGCACCACATTTGGCATAAAAAGAAAGTGTCAGTCTTTTCCCGGTCAAAGGAAGGGAATTTAACGACTCTCCGCATTGTGCTATCTCTATGTATTTAGTGGAAGTATCGCCAACATTTCTCTGTGCCCGGCAACTATAACGTGAACCTGCCAATCCCGCCGTTTGCTGAGAGATAGTCCAAGCGGTCTGTGCGGATTCTCTGAACAACCCCCACCTGTCGGGGCCATATTCGGAACATTTATTCGCAAAACTTATGCCTCTTTGCCAAATGTCAAAATTACCATTTATTACAGATTGTCTTAAAAGAGAATCCTGTCCCGGCGAATCGCTCCACACTGACGTTCCTGCTGTTTTATTCCTAGTCAAAGTCTGCCCCTCGGTTGCCGATGCCGCCGTCCCCGCCCCGATTCCTAACTTCGCCTCAATGTTGTTGATGTACTTTGCCATTACGTCGTCGGTGTTATCCACAACGTTCGACAAAACTGTTGGAAAGTCTGCCATAAATTTATCTCCTTAATTTAATTGTAACACTCTAAAAGGGAAGAATGAGGGTAAGTATTGTCTAGAATAAACCTCACCAAATCGGGTTGCGGTACTTTTGAATTGAATCATTGCCCGATTACCGCCTACCGTCCGCATAGACTTCGGCGTGCCTTATCCCCCCGCATGGGGATTGTTCAGCCACCTCCCCTTTTAAAGTGCTACTTAACTAATAATATCAGTTTTAGTTTTTTCGTCAAATCCCTTTTTATATCCCTCATCGTAGCATTTTTTTAGTGCCTTAATGACGGTTAATAGTGGAACTTGCTTAATATGATCGCAAATCATGTCCCAATCTCCCCAAATTCTGAAACCAGCCTCTCTTGCCCTCTGGCAAAAATAGTAGTCGTGTCCCAATGCCCGTGTCCCGTTCTCTGAAATTTTGTCGTTAAATGGTGCTTTCATGCTCTCCAAAACCTCTCTTTTAATCATCATACATCCCGATCCCACCGCACTGCATTCCGTTACCCCTTTTCTTTTATCCACCGGGACAGTTTCATAATGACCGTCCGGGAATTCCTGCATCGCCAGCCATTCGTAATGATCCGTCTTCCACATCGGGTAAACTCCCCCCACAACGTCCAATCCCAATTCGGCCATCGTTAAAGGGTTTTCAAAGGGAATAGTGTCAGAATCAATAAATAGCAAATGGGTATGTTTCGTTTGATTGAGAAAATATCCGACAACCATGTTTCGGTTGGCGTATGTCGGGTTGACCGAGGCAAAATGTAGTTCCGCCCCTCCCTCGTATTCATAAATCCATTTCGAAAGTTTCGATTCCAATCCGGCGATAATCTCTCCCGTGTGAGTAATAGCCACCAAGATACTAGGTTTTTCCATAATTTATTGTACCAAATTGTAAAATTAGTACCGCCTCCCTCCCAACGGATAAAATACATCCGTTCTTCAAGTTAAATTTAATTTCGTCAAGAGATTCTTAGAAGAATCCTTTTTGTAATTTTTCAACCCAGAAACTCCAATCCCTGCCTTCCAATGTCTTTTTATGTGGCAGGTTCGACAAAGCAAAATTAAGTTTTTCAACATACAATTTTGCTTATTGAAGTCTTTATGGTGAACAACAAGGTCGGTTCTCTTTTTGCCAAGTTTACCACAATCCTGACAGTGGTTTTTATCCCTAGCAAAAATCTTCCTTCTAAGTTCACCCGTCCATTCGGCGGGGTATTTGAATATCCCACCCTTCCAGTTGAGATTTTCTTTTCCCAACTTTATCGGACTATTCGCCTGAGCGATTTTAATGTTCTTTGGTATTACACCTTTTTTTGATTCGTTAAAACATTTTTTCGAGCAGTATTTTCTTACATCCACTGTCGATTTTTTAACCTTAAAAGTGTTACCACAGTTAGGGCATATTTTATCAACCCTTGTTATGGGTTTCCTGCCCCAACCTTTCGAGATTCCTTTAAGAATCTCTTGACGTTCAACTTCTGGTTTATTCGACCAGTGCCATTTTGGTTTCATAGCCTATTATAGCTTACCTAATGTCACAAGTCAAGACCATCAGCCGAATGTGACTGTCCACGTGATCTGCAAAGTGTCGCTCGCTCCTTTGTTAATAACAGAGAAAGTTTGAGCACAAAGCATCGAACCTGAATCTGCGGTGTGGCTGTTGAAAATACCAGCCTCAGTGATAGCACCAGTGCCATCAGCTGCCGCCCAGTCTCCTACGTAAACCACTTTGTTGTCGTCGCCACCTGCACCTTGAGTGAAGGATGTCAAAGTATTTCTATTCAACTCTCCACCAAGTTGGGTATCGCCCGCCGTCAAAGTTGTAGTAACAGTACCAATAGCCATGTCTGACATAACTGCCTCGCCCGAAGCGGAAGCCATCTGATCTGCAACGTGAGCATCTCCAGCGTCGGTAAAGACGTTATCGAAGTCTCGAAGTTCCATGATTTTTCCCATTTCATTGCGGAGCACTGCTCGGCCATGACCTACTATATTTAATCCTGCGTTCATTTAATTATTCACCTCCAGTAATCAAATTAATAATCCCCCTAAGGGTTCGATAAAAAACCTTTTTACCGACGCCAGTAAATTGGTGGTTACTTCTTGATTTTCTTTAGTTCGTCGGCTTCAATCCCGTACCCTGCATTTTCCAATGATTTCTTGGTTAATCCCTTCTTTTTAGCCTCGTCAAAACTTTCGTTTCTAATAGTAGTTTTACCATTTAGAGAAATTAAGTCAAGTGCAACTTTTTTCCCGTCAATGGTTTTTGTTAATACGATACTCATTTTTTACTCTCCTTGATAATTTTTAACATATCTTCCTTGGTCTTGCCCTCCAAATCTTCAATTCCTTTGGCGACGCCAAACTCTAAAATCTCCTTGGCTGTCCAATCAATCGTCGGCTCGACCTCCTCCACGCTTGCCTTGGCGACTTCTTTTTTCTTAACCTCAACCTTTTTCGGTTTCTCTATTTTTACCTCCGGCTTTGCAACCTCTTGCAAAACCTCCTCGGCTACACCGTTTCTGATGATCGCCTTGGCCGGGGAATCCTCCATCTCCAAAGTCTGCCCCACAACATAAACTTTGTTGTTAAATTTAATCGAACCTATCAAAACTTTGATTTTCATATTAGATTGCTGGTGAGAGGTCGACGTCAACGCTCTCGGTAATTACTAATGCGTCACCTTCGCTTAATTCGGTTGTGGTTGAGTTGCCTACATTTTCAGTAAGTGGCAAGGCTTCGGTCAAAGCAACAACCCTATCGCCTGTCCTGATGTTGGCTTCCACTATTGCCATAGAATCGGTCAATGCTGGCTTTTCAACGCTAGTTTTCATTGCCGCCGCTAAAACTTGTGAATCGACTAAAGGTGTAGCGACAATTTCGGACGCCGTTGTCTCTGCCTCGGTTATCACCAAAGCGTCTGTTAATTCAAGTGATTCGGGACCGGGTTCGTCCATTCCCTCGTATTCCACGGTAACAAGCACGT
>Ga0172381_10004932_pt1 | contig 13657 bp, 14 predicted proteins | sample Leawel6488metaG_FD_119754 | JGI IMG/M metagenome (GOLD analysis project Ga0172381, IMG submission 119754) | Leachate microbial communities from a municipal landfill in Southern Ontario, Canada - Leachate well 64-88 metaG | ecosystem: Engineered > Solid waste > Landfill > Unclassified | place... | reverse complement strand
GTGGACGCGCCGAACGTCGCCGCGAACTGGGCGCTGCTCACGGCGCCGCTCAAGTCGCTGATGGAGACGCTGAAGCAGAACGCCGTCACCGACCCGAACAACCTGCCGCACGTCGTGGACTACACGATCCCCGACCTGGCCGCCTTCAACACGACGGCGTCGCTCGCGGCGGGCAACTTCTTCCTGCCCCTCGACGTGCAGACCTCCTCGGCGATGGAACAGATCTTCCTGACGATCCGCTTCGGCGAGGGCGTGACCGTCTCCGCCTCCTGACCTGACGCCTCCGCGCGGCTCTCAACAGCCACGCCAGCGCGTGGCCGGGGGAGGTCTGCGCCGCTCTCGGCCCCCGTTCCCACCCCCGGAGCCCCCCGATCATGACCGACAAGCGTTTCCCGAACTGGTCCGGCAAGAACGCCACCGTGGTCTTCAACCTGAACGACGTGCAGGTACCGCTCAACGTCAAGAGCTGGGAGATCCAGCGCGTCGGCGAGTGGGCGGAGGACGACTACTGCGGCGAGAAGCGCACGCGGTCGCACTTCATCCTGAAGTACTACACGGTGTCGCTCGAGGCATCGGAGTCCGAGCTCGACCTGCTCGAGGCGCTGCTCGCCGAGCAGGCCAACATCGACAAGAACGCGATCCCCCAAGAGGGATGGATCGGATTCCTGATCAAGCCCAACAACGGCACCAGCAAGTCGCTGCTCGGCCGCGGCATGAGCGTGGGCGACTGGAAGTTCGGGGCCGGCGGGCGGACGGAGCGTAACGCGGTGACGCTGCCACTGCGCTTCGACGACATCACCGGCCTGCCGTCGCTGTAGCCCGCCCGTCGGGGGCGCGGCTGAAAGGAGAGGAACATGGCAGAGGAGACGATCTACCAGATCAAGCTGGAGGGGTTCGGGATGAGCGGGCGCGGCGTGCGCCTGCGGCAACTCGCGCCCGAGGTGGTGCACGAGGTCGAGGAGCAGGCGGCGAAGCTCATCGGACCCGGGGCCACCGCCTACGCTTTCAACCAGGCCGTGCTGAGCGAAGGCGTCGCGCGGATGGTCGTGGAGGTGTCGGAGCCCGCCCGTGGAGTCCCCGAGGGCGAATCTCCGGAGTGGCAGCCGGTGACGCTGCAGCAGATGAAGGCGTCGGCGTCGTCCTGGTTCGGGGCGCGCGACGTGGCGGTGCTCGAGCAGATGTACTCGCGGCTCCACCAGGTCAGCCAGTCCGAGATCGACACGATCCTGGGAAAAGCCCTGCCGGTGACGCGCTAGAGCGCCGGGGCTTCCGCGGGAAGCCGGCCGCCTACTGGCAGCACTTCGTCGCTGAGTGGCGCGACGACGCCTTCCTGGCGCGGTTCGGGCACCAGGACATCCACCGCCTGCGAGGAATCGACAGGCCCCTGACGCGCTTCGAAAAGGCGGTGTTCGCGCACTGCCTCATGGAGCTCATCGAGCAGGAGGTTGAGCCCCGTGCCCCATCTGGTCCCTACGAGGAATGAGATCCTCTCCGCGGGGGTCCTGGCGCTGGGCGAGGCTCGGCCGACGGCGCTGCGCCACCTGCCGGCGGGGCGCTGGGGTGACGTGCTCAAGGGTTGGTGGGCGCAGTACGCGGTCGTGCGCGCGCGCCTGGCGTCGGAGGTGACGGCGGCACGGCACGGCACGGCCGCGGGCGAGGAGCTCCGCGACCTGGCGGAGTCGCAGCTCTGGCGCTTGATCCCCGACGAGCCGAGCAAGGCCATCGGGGAGGCCGTGCTCGTTCGGACGGTCACCAACAGCTCCTCGTCGGTGTCCGGTAGCTTCTCCGCCGGCGTCTTCCCCGTCGGCTTCCGGCTCAGCAAGGACGTCGTCGAAACCGAGCTGAGCCCCGAGCAGGAGCCGGCCGAGTACGTCACGACCGCCGCGGTCTACGCGGACCGCGCCGACACCACCACGACGGGACTGGGGGGCGGGCAGTTCCTGCACTCCCAGACCGTCACCCTGCCCATCGAGGCGTCTCGCGAGGGGCCCCACGCGAACGTCTGCTACGTACCGGCCGACTCGGAGAATGGTCTGGGCGCCCTCCTGGACGCGCCGTTCGACACCACGTTCACGGTGTCGTCCTTGCGCGCGGCCGGGGGGACCATGCTCCGGTCCGAGACGCAACTACGCACCCTCGCTCGGCAGGGGTGGCAGGGGTCGAAGGGCCCGAACGCCTCCGCGCTCGTCGTGGGGGCTCTCCTACAACCCGGCGTGCATCGCGCCGTTCATGCGCTCGACCCCGACGCCGCGGTCGCCGCCCTCTTCGTCGCTGACGAGTCGTGGGCGACGTCTGCGGCCTTTCGCGCGTCGGTGAATCGGTCGCTCGTGGACAACGACTGGCTCGGGTTTGGGGCCCGGGTGGACGTGCGCGGCGTGCAGGTGCGCTCCGTGTCAGTCGAAGTGGACGCGACGGTGCGGTCCGTGGCCGCCATGCTGGCCGCGTCCGACATCGAGACGGCCATCGGGGCGGCGCTACGGGACGCCTTCGAGGGGGACCTTTGGTACTCCTGGACGACCGATGGACTCAGGGGGGCGGTCGCCGCCGCCGACCGGCGGATCGTGTCGGTGGAGGACGTGCGTGTCCTGCACGCCGGAGTCGAGGACGCGGAGCCGGCTCTGGCTCTGGACCCCACGGCTACCGAGCTCACGCACTGGCACATGCGGAAGAACGGGCTGCGCGTCAGCCTTGAGGTGTGACCCGTGAGCACCCGCTACATCGTTGAGATCGACCTTCGCACCGTCGGCACGGCCGACTTCGGGGCGAAGCACGTCGAGCGGGGCGCCATCGCCGCGCAGAAGTACCAAGGCGCGCTGCAGCGCGCGGGGTCGGCGGCCGCGGGGCTCCATGCGAAGCTGATGGGGGTGGCCGATCGGGCCGTGTCGGTCGGCGTGAGCCTCGCCAAGTGGGCCGCCTTCGGGGCCGGCGCGGCCGGGATCGGGGCCATCACCTTCGGAGTGATGGGGCTCAACAACCAGCTCGAGAAGTCCCAGATCGCGCTCGGGGCCATCTTCCAGGCCCAGGGGGTGAGTCCGACCCTCAACGCGGGACTGCAGCTCGCGGGCGGAACCATCGAGAAGATGCGCGCCGACGCGGCGAAGCTGCCCGGCGAGTTCACCGACCTGCTCAACATCTTCACCACGGCGAGCGTGCCGGCGCTGAGGAGCGGGGCCGGCGTCCAGCAGTTCGCCGACCTGTCGGCCCGGGCTATGGCCGCCGGCGCCGTGGCGTCGATGCCGCTCGACCAGGTCGCGCGCGAGTTCGCGATGCTGCTCGAGGGGCGCAGCGGCGTGCACAACGTCTTCGGGATGCGTCTGCTCGGGCTCGCTGGAGACGCGGCGGAGGAGTTCAACAAGAAGACCGCCCCCGAGCGCTTCGCCACCATCTCCAAAGAGCTAAACAAGTACGGGGACGCGCTCGAGGCGTTCGGCGGGAGCTTCGAGGGCAAGTGGACCACGGCGATCGACAGCGCCAAGAACCTCATCCGCATCGGGACCGCGCCCCTGTTCGAGAAGGGGAAGGACGCGCTCGGTTCCATCAACGAGTGGCTGACGTCGCCGGCGGCGCTCCGGCGCGCCGAGAACCTCGGCCGCACGCTGGCGGACGGGTTCGAGTGGGCGAAGGCGAAGCTCGATGAGTGGCTTCCGTCGATCGAGAAGTTCGCCACGAATGCCTGGGTGAAGCTCTCCGATCTGTGGGTGCAGGCGCTCCCCTACGTCGAGCGCTTCTCCGCTGCCCTGAAGACGGCGCTCGAGGACCCGGGCACGATCGACAAGCTGATCCGGCTGCTCGAACTCTACGTCGCCGCGAAACTGGGCGGAGGGGTCCTGAGCGTCGCGGCTACCGTCGGGGGCGCGGCCGCTCCGTTCGCGCGCGGCTGGGGCGGGCGCGCGGCCGCCGGCGCGGCGGGTGCCGCCGGGGCGGGGGTCGCGGCGAAGACGGCTGCCGGTTTCGGTCTTGGCGTCGGCGGCAAGGGAGCCGCGACGCTCGGGCTGGGCGGCGGGGTCGGTGCACTGGGCGTGGTGGGGGCAGTGGGCGCGGCTGCCGTGGGCGTCGCCGCCTTCGGGAACCAGCTCTGGCAGCTCGGCAAGGACGTGCAGTCGAGCTGGAAGCCCGGGATGAGCCTCTGGGCCGCCGCCCGCAACCCGACCCAGGACCGCATGGCGGAAACCCGGAACTGGAAGATCCCCGAGTGGGCCGGTGGCGGGGTCTGGGCCGACCAGGGCGACAAGGGCGCCATCGCGGACTGGGCAGACCGGGAGGCCGAGGCCCACTACCGCACGATCGAGGGGCTGGACGCGATGCGGGACAAGCTCGCCGACCTGCAGCGTGAAGCCGAGATGACAGGCAAGCCGCTCGCGATCCTACGGGCCGAGATGTACGAGCATGCGATCAAGGTGGCAGAGGTGAAGGCGGAGTTCGAGGGGCTGAGCATTGCCGCGGACGACGCCGCGACAATGCTCGCCAACCTCGCCGGCACGGACGCCGGGGTCTTCTCGCAGGAGGCGGACCTAGTCCGCGCACTGAACAACCGCTACACCAACCCGACCGACGCGGCGGGCGCCGGCGGCGGGGCGCGGCACCGCGGGGGCGGGGGCGGCACGAACATCCAGAAGGTCGAGATCGTCGTGACCTCGAACCAGGACCCAAGCCGCGTCGCGCGCGCCACCGTTGACGAGCTCGGGAAGCTCGCGTCCTTCCGCCGCTCGAGCCGCTACGTCCCGAACTACTCCCAGGCGCCGCGATGACAACGCTCGGCAGCCTCCCCCGTTCGGGGGACCCGTCCACCTGGATCTTCCAGCAGCTCGGCGGGGAGCGCCGACGTCTGGAGCTCTCCGGCACGTCAGGGCCCATGGGGCGCCCCCGGATCGGGCCCGTGCTCGAGGATGAGCTCGGCGTCCGTCACGAGGAGGTGCACTACGACGGAAACTCGCCGCCGACGCGGCATATCTTCGGCCTGGCGCACGAGCCCATCGAGTTGCACGGGCGGTGGAGCGACGCCTACGGCGGCGTCGGCTTCGCCAAGGCGAAGGTGCAGGAGGCGCGGTCGTTCTTCGCCGACATGCAGCCCGTGCTCGTCACCTGGGCCGACGTCATCTCCGTGCGAGGGCTGATCGAGAAGCTCCGAACGCCACGGGAATCCGTGGGCGAGGTCGAGTGGAGGATGACCATCCTCATCGACAGCGACGACCTGCTCGGCCAGACGATGCCCGCCCCGCCGCCGCGCTCCCCGCGGGTGATCCTGGGCAACCCGCTGGAGAAGCTGCAGCTCGACGATGTCCCCCGGGTCCCCAAGACGCTCCGGGTCGGCCCCTTCGAGGCGCTCTCGAACCTGGTCAGCATCGTGGGGAGCGCCGGCGACGAAGTGAACCGCGTGGCCTCGCAGATCCGGTCGTTCGCCACGGCGCCGCTGGCCCTGCTCAAGCAGTTCCGCGCGGCGGTCGGGCAGTTCAAGACCACCCTCGTCCAGCTTCGTGACACCTTCGAGATGCTGCCGGCCGAGTACGCGCTGGCGGTCCAGGGGGTCGAGGACGCGATGCGCTTCGACGACAGCAAGGCGCGGTTCCACGCGAGCGCGCTAGACGTGATGCGATCGCTGGACGAGGCGGATCGGGAGGCGGAGCTGGCGCAGCGAGGAAGGGCCAAGGCGCTCTACGCCGCGCGCGGCGGCGACACCTTTGAGTCGATGGCGGTCCAGTTCTACGGCTCCGCGGCTCGCGCGCAGGAGATCCGCGAGGCCAACGGCGTCTCCGCTGGCACGAACCCCGCCACGGGGATCGTGTACCTCATCCCCGAGTGAGCCATGCCTCTCTGGCGCCCGCGCATGGCAGCGACGCTCACGGTTCCGGTGCTGGGCACGCGCGAGCAGCGGATCCGGCAGGAGCGGTCGGACGAGCTCATCACCCTGCCCGTGCGCCCGCGCAGCGCTCGGCATGTGGCCAACGACCACAACCACGCCGACGAGGTGACGCTGACGCTCGACTGGACCGAGGCGGGGGTGGACCCGCGGCTCCTCGACAACGCGGTCGTGGCCTTCTACCTCGACAACGCCGACGACTTCGGGCGCTGGGAGCCGAGCGAGCGCAACTGCCGCTTCATGGGGATCGCGCGCCGGGTCGAGGCGCATCGGGCGAGCGGCGAGGCCGCCACCGTCGAGATCGAGGCGGCCGACTACACGACGCTCTTCCTGGAGGCGCGGCCCTTCGGCTCGAGCGGGATCCCGGAGTTCAAGCAGACGCTCGAGGAGGCGTGGCGCCGGATCGTCTCGCAGACGCCCGGAGCCGAGCGCCTCGCGGACCGCTTGGTGCTCCGCGGGCTCGAGGGGACGCCGAAGCTGGCGGACGCCGTCGGCGAGCGCTTCCGCAAGCTCGCGCGGGTGCCGGCGAACCCCGAGACGGACGCCTGGGCCGTCTGGCAGCAGTGCTGCGGGATGCTGGGGCTCGTCTCGTTCTTCGAGCTCGACCGCTGCATCGTCACCACCTCGACGGCGCTCTACACGGAGGACGACCCCCCGGTGCTGATGTGGGGGTCGAACCTGCTCGACTGGACGGAGTCGCGCGACGCGACCGTCGCGGGCAAGGGGGTCGGGGTGGCGTCCTTCGACCCGCTGGCGCAGGTCACGCTCGAGGCGTACTTCCCACCGAAGCGGGACCCCAAGGCAGCGAAGAAGACCGTCCAGGCCACCCCGCAGGGAACCGAGGTCCCCCCGTCGCACTTCGAGCGGCGTGACTGGTATGCCTTCCCCGGCATCACCGACCAGGCCGCCCTCGACCGCGTGGCGCGTCGGATCTACGAGGAGCGGAGCCGGCAGGAACTCCTCGGGCGCGCAGTGACGAAGGAGTGGGCGGTCGAGCGGCTCACCACCCAAGCCCCCTTCGAGCTCGCGAACCTCCGCGCGGGCCAGTGCGTGCAGGTCGTCATCGACCCCCGCGACCGGCTCCTCCTGGCCAGCATGGGCAGCGAGCAGGAGCAACGCGGGTACCTCGAGCAGCGCGGCTACACGGCGCCGGTCGCCGACCTCATCGTGCGCAACCTCGGGAACCTCGCCGGGCTCTCGTCGATCTACTTCGCACGGAGCGTCACCACGGAGCTCACGCTCGAGAATGACACCGGCTCCTTCTCGACAGAGGTCGAGTACGTCAACCGCATCCAGATCGACGGGGACACCTGATGCGCTACTCCGAGCAAGCCCTCCTCGGCGGTGATGCGTCCTGGGCGACGGGCGGGATCGAGGCGGGCACGGTCGGATGGGACGACGGCGCGGACCACTACGACACGGCCGAGGGGGAGGTCGTGCTGGTGAAGGTGACGCTCTTCCGGGGCCGGAACCCAGACCGCGACCCGGATCCGAAGGCGGGTCGCGCCGGGGGGCTGCAGATCCTGGCCCGGGTGTCGGCCCCGATGCAGACCATCCCGCCCGACGGCGCCGAGGTCATCGTGGCGATCCCGGCTGGGTTCGGGCTCACCCCCGGGGCGCCGGTCATCGTGGCGCAGGTGGCGGTCGCCCCCCCCAACCAGTTCAGCGCTACGCGCGCGAAACTCGACTTCGGACCCGACGTCGACGTCGTCATCAAGGCGCGGAGCGTCACGATCACCGACTACGAGGACCGGTACGTCACGGTGGGCCCGCGCTTCGGCATCAAGATGGGGGACGCCGGCGCGAACGGGATGCAGCTCAAGGATGGGAAGTGGCAGGCGTGGGCCGCCGACTCCACCGAAACCGCCCGCGGGTTCCTGCTCCTCGACGGGAACACGGGCGAGGTGCGCCTCTTCGGCAACGACGAAACCGGCGGCACGCAGGGAATCAAGTGCCGGAACGGGAAGGCGACGATCATCTGCAAGTCCTTCTCCTGCCCCGCGGACAACGGGCAGCTCGGCTACCTCGCCACCAACGTGCAGGGTATCGAGTACGGGCCTACCCCTGGCATCCCCAGCACGAGCTGGTTCGTGGCACCGTGAGGTGATCCATGCCGGAATCCCTCTGCAAGTACCCGACGTTCAACTTCACCTTCGAGATCCCCACGATCCCGCTGCCGGAGCTCCCCATCCCGGACCTCGACTTCGACGTCGATCTCGACCTCGGGTGCCCCCTGGACTAGGGCCAGCGCTCGAGCTTGGCCTCGACGGAGCACGCCTGGTCGAAGGGGAGCGGCGGGTCGAGGCAGAACAGGATCGGTGACACCGGGAACGCTTCGAAGTCCGTCACCGTGCGCTGCCGGTCGTTGCTGCCATCGTAGCAGATCGGCTCGGAGTGCATGACGCGCCCGTCCTGCCGCCGCAGGTAGACCGTGGCGCAGCGCCGGCCCCGGCCGTGGAAGGAGCACAGGGCGGCCGCGCACTGGCCGCCCTTGACCAGCGACGGGTCGCAGTCGTCGAGGCTCGCCGTCATCACGCGGCACTCGGCGGTGACTCGGTCGGCGAGCAGCAGCGCCACGGCGACACCACCGACGCAGGCCGCCGCCGCTACCCCCGCCATCACGGCCGGGATCCAGCGGCGCATCATCCGCCCCCTGTGACGGGCCACTCGGGGCAAAGGTCCTCGCGGCACCAGTAGGTGGTCCCGGAGACGAGCGCGCATCGGTTGTCGGGCTCCCCGGTGAGGACGTCCTCCTCTGCCGGCGGGCGGGCGGCGCAGGCCATGACCACGCAGGTCCAGTCCTCGCTGGAGGAGCCGTCATCGCGAACGCGGTCGTTCACCGGTAGCAGGACGACCGCGGCCGGATCGTCTTCGTGCTCGCCGAACGGCACGCACCCCTCGTCGTACCGGCGACACCAGTTGGCGGCCGAGCAGTATTCCCCCGGCCAGCACCCGCCGCACTGGGCGAAGCCGCAGCCGTCCACCGGGACCTGGCCGCAGCGCTGACCGGTGAAGGTGCCCTCGCCGACGATGGTGCAGGAGTCACCCGGGAGGTGGCACTCCTCGGCCCCGCCGGCCCCGGCCGCCCCGGACTCGCCAGCGGCCCCGCCGAACGGTAGCAGAGCTCCGGCGGACCCCGCGGCGCCGCCCGTCCAGGGAGTCTCCCGGACGCCGGCCGCCCCGGAGGCGCCTCCGGTGGAGGTCACGGACCCGCCGGTTGGCAGCAGGGCCGAACTGCCCGTTGCCACAGCGAGGCCGCCCGTGGCGGCGCCTCCGGTCGCCGGGGCGCCGCCCGTAGGGTCCAGGGGAACGGACGCGCCAGAGCCGCCGTCAGGCGGCGCGACGGCCATCCCCGCGGAGCCGCCGGCTCCCACTCCTCCCGTCCCCGGATCGCTGCCGGTAGCAGGCGCCGTGGCCTCTCCGCTTCCGCAGGCCAGGGCAAGCAGGCCCACGGCCACCCCTCGATTCTTTCCAGTCACACCGAAAAGGTAGCCACGAGACATGGCCGTTGCAATCCGCCAGGCGTTCGCGCGCTCGGAACGCCGGGTTCGGCTTCGTTTCGACGGGACGCTTGGGTCCGGCGCCTTCAACATCGCCTACTTCTCGGTCGCCATCGTCGATGCGCTGGCGACGGCGGTGACGCCGGTGGAGGCGTTCGTGGTCGCTGGGCGCCCCGACGAGCTCGAGATCGCGGTCGACGCGAACATCACGACCGGGGCCCGCTACCGGCTTGACGTTGCCGCTGGGCTTCCAGACGGCGTGGGGGACCCCGGTTCCGCCTGCTCCGCGGAGTTCACGTTGGGGGTGCCGGCGGCGGCGCCGTCTGAGGAGGTGGGGGACCAGCGCCTGCTCGACGCGATCTTCCAGTGCGACCTCGGGCACGACGGAGAGGACTTCGTCGAGGGCCCCGACGGGGACCTCGAGTACGTCTCGGGCGTCGAGAACGGTCGCGTCTCGGTGCGCCGGCGAGCCGCCGCGAACGGCCTGCGGTGGGACTCCACCTACGGGCCAGGGCTTCGGGAGTTCGTGGATGCTCCCGTCTTCAGCCTGCCCGCGATGCGGGGGCGGTTGGCGGAGAACCTGCGGCGCGACGACCGCGTCGCGCGGGTCGACGTGGGGCTCGACGCGGCGACCATCGACGACGGGACGGTGACGGTGCCGATCGAGGTCGAGTTCGCGGGGGGGCTCCGGTCCACGGTGGAGGTGCGCAGTGCCTAGCGTTGCGGACCTGCCGAGCGTCGAGTCCCTTCGGCGAGCGTTCCTCGCTGAGGCGGCGCTGTCGGCGGCGGCGCGCGGTGAGGTCGCCGACACCCACCCCGGCTCCTTCTACGACCACTTCGCAGGGGTGGGCGCCATCCTGGCGCAGCGCGTCGCGGCTCGAGATCGGGACGAGTTCCGCGCGCTTTACTTCACCAGCGCGGACGAGCGCGGGCTCGACCTGCTCGCAGACTTCGTGGATCGCCCACGGCAACAGGGTACGAACGGGACCGGCACGGTGGGCGTCTCGCGCTCCGCCGGAGCCTCGGGTTGGTTCCGCGAGGGGACCCGGATCGCCGCGGGCCGCTCGTTCGCGGGCCCCGACTTCTACGCCATCGCCACGGACACCTGGGCCGCGGCCGCGGATGTGGAGCTGGTGCTCCCGATCCGTCGCGTGCGCACCGGCGGTGCCGTGCAGCGGATCCGCGCCGGGGACCCTGGGGTGCTGCGGTGGGAGGACCCGATCTGGGATCCGTCCTGGACCATCGACCAGCTCTACTGCTCTGCGGGCGCGGCGCGCGAAGACGACCCGACGCTGCGCGAGGCGCTGCGCACGGAGCGCCAGAATGGCCGCCTCGGGTACGCCCGGGCCATCACGGATGCCTGCGCCGCCGCCGGCGCGTCGTTCGTGTCGCTCTTCGACAGCGACTATCTTGGGGAGGCCGAGGACTTCGGGCTCACGCGCGTGTACGTCGCCGACAGCGGCGACGTGGCTTCGGCGGCGCTGCTCCGCGCCTGCAGAATCGCGGTGGCGCGCACCGCGATCGGGGGGACTGCGCTGCAGGTGCTCCCGGCGCAACTCGTGCGCCTGACGGTGGACCTGCAGGTGACGCTCTCCGCCCGCTTCAATGCCTCGTCGCACCTGGGTACGGACGTGGTGGGCGCGGTGGTGGACTACTTCTCCGACGCCGTGCTCTGGCGCAGGACGGGCATCGCCGGCGCCGTCTTCCGGGCGCTTCCTGGACTCGCCGGGGGCGTGACGGTGATCGCCCCGGTCACGGAACCCGCGCGAGCGCTCCCGTCGGTGCTCAACCGCTACGTCGTCACCGAGCATGACGTGCGCGTTGCCTTCGTGGGGGCGACGTGACCTACTTCCCGGCGCTCGTACCGGACGCGGCCCCGCTGGCGGTGAGCACGACCGATGATGCTCTTGCTCTGCTGCCGGAGGCGCTGAAGCGCGGCGAGCAGCACCCGGTCACCGATGCCCTGCTGGAGTCCCTGGTAGGGATCCTGCTCGAGGCGCAGTACCGCGGCAGCTACGCCGCGGCGCAGTCCCATGCCGCGCGAGCCACGGACCGGTTCCTGGTCGAGCTCGGAGCCGATGTCGGGACCCTAGCCAGTGAGGACGAGGACGAAGAGGCGCTACGGGGGCGGATCGCTGGGCAGCAGGAAACCGCGACGCTGGATGCCATCCGAGCGGCGGTGAATGCGCTACTCGCGCCGCACACGGCCCGCGCATGCCAGGTGATCGAACCCGCGCTTGACCGCTGGTTCGTGCGCGGGGCGACGGCGGCGGTGTGGTTCGGCGGGTGCGTCGGCACGGGGATCTCTCCCCCCTACGGGGACCGCCTCTACCCGTCGGACGCGACCCGCAACGGGGGCGAGTCCATCGCGTCGAGCGAGCCGTGCGGAGCACGTACCTACTCCGACCACGTTGGTAGGATCTTCCAGGTCCTCGTGCCCGACCTTGCCGGGCTGACGGAGCTCGAGGCGTTCGCCTGGGGAACCCCCCGCCCGCAGTCGTCTGCTCCGGACCCGCGCACCGAGGGGCCCGCGACCTTCGTCGGCGGCACCACGGCGCAGATCGGCTTCTTCGCACGCTCGAGCGGCACCACGACGGAAGCCCTCATGAAAGCCATCGCCGACACCGTCGATGGGATCGCGGGTCAATCGATCCGCTGGACGCTGCTCACCGACCGGAACCTCTGAAGGAAGACCATGGAATCCCAGTATCAGCACACCGTCGAGGGCCAGGAAGTCGGGCAGGAGGACATCAACCTACTCGGCGAGAACGCCGCCCTCGCGGACGACCGCGTGCTCGCTGAGCTCCTGCGGGTCCCCCCGGCCTACGCCGCCGCCGAGGTCGTCAAGGGGATCATGCGGGCCGGGTTCGACGACTACCGGGGCGCGTCGCGCACCTCGCACTACAGCGTCGTCCAGTCGTCGGGCTCCGTCCTCACGGTCACGGTGTGCCCGTTCCGTGCTGTGGTCGGCACGCGCACGGTGGTCGCCGGCAAGGAGGGGCTGCGCGACATCCGGTCTGCCGTCTATGCCGACCCGGCGACCACGTCGCACGCGGTGGTGCTCGACGCCACTGCGGCAAACCACCGGTGGGACCTCATCTACGCCCGCGTGGACATCGACGCCGACCAGGCCGCCGAGACGCGCTACGTCAAGGGGGTAGACGGCGCCGTGGCCGCGCAGAGCGTCGTCACGCAGGTAATGACGGAGGTCAGCATCGCCGTGGTCGAGGGGACCGAGGCGGCGTCCCCGACGCGCCCCCCGCTCCCCTCCGACGGGGGCGGCAGCTACTACATCCCGCTCGCCTACGTGCTGCTCGCGCACCCCAGCTCCGGGGGCACGATCCCGGCCTACCGGATCCAAGAGGTCGCGCCGATCATCCAGATCGCATCGGCGGCCGGCGGGGCCCCGCTGGCGCCGTGCAACCAGCTCTTCGAGTCCGACGGCCTGAACGCGGCGGGGTGGACGGCGGCGGACGGCCGCCCCCGCACCTTCCTCCCGCCCACGATGTGCGGGTCGGTGCGGCGCGTGGTCGGGCTGGCCTGGGGCGCGTCCGGTGACGACGTTCCTCTCGACAGCGTGGCCATCCTCGACGACTCGATCGACTGGCGCGACCGCCTCATCAAGACGACGTTCTGCGTGTTCGGCGACAACCTCGCATTCTCGTGGGAGGATGGAAGTGAGCCATCTCCGCTGCAGGACTCCTTCGTGGAGATGTCGTCTACGTTCAACGAGAACAACACCTACTTTGGGGTGATCCCCTCGGGCAGCCACGGCGCCGTGGCGGACGTCACGGCGGAACGCCACGGGATCACGGCTTCGTCCCGGGTCGTCCTCTACGTCGATAGCGGCGGCCGTCTCTGCGTGCAGGTGTCCGCGACGAGCCCGGGCCGCGGGCTGGTCTTCTGGATCGAGGCGTCGGGCCCCTGGCGTGACCACGGGGCGCTGACGTGAGCCAGCGCTTCCCGCGGGAGCTCGCTGTAGACGAGCCCGCTGAACTCTCCGCGTCGTGGGCGCTCGACGTCGCCGATCGTCGGCTGCTCGACGAGCAGGTCCGCGGCATCCAGACGACGCTCGTCGACCTGCTCATCCGGGGCAAGATCGGGAGTTGGTTCCAGCTTCACGATGACAGCACCGCGGTCGTAGCCGGCGACGTCTTCGCGGTGGCTCCGGACAACCGGGGCTACGTCGTCACGCGAGCCTCGGCGGCAGCACTTCTGGCAGCGGGAGGTCCCACTGGCATCTCGCTCGAGTCGGCGCTCCCGGGCCGGACCTTCCGCGGTGTGGTGCTGGGCGCGGTCC
>Ga0172381_10004931_pt1 | contig 13657 bp, 7 predicted proteins | sample Leawel6488metaG_FD_119754 | JGI IMG/M metagenome (GOLD analysis project Ga0172381, IMG submission 119754) | Leachate microbial communities from a municipal landfill in Southern Ontario, Canada - Leachate well 64-88 metaG | ecosystem: Engineered > Solid waste > Landfill > Unclassified | place... | reverse complement strand
CCTGTCATGAACCGTCGCCGTCTCAGATTATTAGCAAAAATTTAGTAAGAGAGGCATTGAATGTCAACGACAATATTTAATCTCGAAGCACCAACAATTCCAATGATTGATGAAAGCGGAAGCATGGCCTGGGCTTGGAGACGTTATTTTGAGGAAGTTAAAAAACTGGCAACAAGCCTATCCTCTTTAGATAGCAGCAAGGCGAATAAAGCATCGACTACAAACGAAGATACTTCAGGTCTAAGCATTATTTGCCTTCTTTCTGACGGAACGCTTGTTGACAGTGGGGTCACCTTAGGAGATTTGGCAGGGGGAGGCTCTTCTGGATTGAGTAACATTGCGTTTGAAGTTATTGATCCGGAATTAGTTGCAGAAAGGACTGTTTTGCTCGATGTATATCCAATTTCCGTAGATGGTAAATATTATTATGCAACGGTTTCAGAAAATATTAATGGGGAATATTTTGATACGCAACAATTTTTGGATCATCTATACAACCAGGATATGTTTGCATTAATCGCAGAGAAATTCACTGAATTAGTTATAGCGCTCGGAGGTTCATGACATGAAAAGCAAACAGATATCTTGGGAAGAAATAGAAGGACTTCTAAATCACGATCAATTTGCGACTGCGTTTTGTAAGCAAGTCGTTTGTATAGCAGAAACATGGGATGATTTATACGACAAAGATAAAGAAGTTAATAAAAATACTATTAATGATGTTTTTTGGATGGCGTTGGTTGCCTTGCCAAGCAACCCATTCTATCGGAAATATTTTGGTCAGTTGAATCCTTTAATTACTAATGGAATCATGGCTTGGCTTGATGCAAATGAATGTGAATTATGCGGGGATGAAGGCAAGGAAATTGCACACGATCTCAGGAATCATTTCCTGGATGTATTGAATTACACATTGTACCTGGTTAGAGGATACGATTTCGCTAGAGATCATGGATATGAACTGCGATGGTTCGAGTCAGATACAAAGGAAGATTTTGTAAAGGAAGGTGAATAAAATGGCTTATCCAGCATTAGGAGCAGTTGGCGCAGTAGCAGGAGGAGTTAGTTCTATTCTTGGCGGCAATGCTCGTTCCAAGGCCTTTAATCAGGCAATGACTACGATCTCCAATATGTATGAGCAAAATAAGAATATGTTGGCTCCCTACCGCCAAGCCGGAGAAACCGCCGTTAACCAGTTATCACAAAAGGTTACTGCCGGGCCTGGAGATTTTTATCAAAGCCCTGACTATAACTTTCGCTTACAGGAAGGCCAAAAGGCGTTAGACCGCCGTGCCTCTGCGGCAGGAATATTCAATACTGGTGGGCAGGAAAAGGCAAACATGCAGTACAACCAAAATTATGCCACAACTGCTTACCAGCAATTTTTGAATAATTACTATCAGAGTCTTGCCCCTCTCCAGAATTTAACTGCAACTGGATTAAATGCCGCGACAACTACCGGAAACTGGGGGCAGCAAGCGGCAAACTCTATTGCTGGAGCACAAATTGGTAAAGGCAACGCCAGGGCAAGCATGTTTGGAGATATTGGAAGCAGTATTGCAGGTGGTTTAAATCAATGGAATAAAAGCCTTGATTCAACAAGCAGTTTTGATCCTTCCAGTTCTTCTTTAGGTTACGCCAACTATAACTATGGTTCAAATTATGATCCTGAAATAAATGCCAAAATGGATCAGATGGAGATTAATACATTAAATCAACGTCAAGGATCATATGGAAATAATAATTTTGCTCAAGACGCATATAACTATTCTGATAAAAAACAAAGAAATCCAGTTAGATTTTCTATTGGATATTAAGGAGTAACTATCATGGCAGGTATTCGGCTATCAAACGGAATGGTTATTCCTGACTTCGTTGAAGAGCAAATCCAGGCTGAACAAGGCCGTCAATCAATATTCAGCAACAACCTAAAGAATCAAATGCTTGGTGTTGAGGCGCAATATTACCCAGAAAGAGTTTCCAACCAGGCGCAATTACAACGAAACTCCGTGTTGAGGGATAACGTTGATACTGAGGGATACCCAACACAATATGCGAACAATGCTACGTTATTGCAAAATCGTGTGTCTGATTCAACTAATGACACCGCATTGAAAAATCAGTCTATGCCATATCTAAGAAGACAAATACAGTTCCAGGAAGATACGCAACCGGCAAGAGAATCCATAGATTTAAACAAGATGCAATACGAAGGCATGAACTCAGAAAGTGCTATTAATTTGCAACCGCAAGAACAAAAAACAAAGGGCGCTCTTTTAAAATTGAATGAAAAGAACGCCAATCTTGGATATGCAAACGCAGATATGAATTCTCAAATTGAAATGGATTTAAAGAAACTTGGACTAGAAGAACACAAGCAAAATATTCAAAAAGGTCAAGAGATTTTAGATACTCTTGGAGTTGAAACCACTGGACAATTTTTAAAGGTGTTCGGAACTTCATTAAATGGGATCACTACTCCTGATGCGTTTATTTCTACTATTGATAACTTTGTGGGTCAATCAAAAAATCAAGGTTTTAATAATATCCTTGGAACCTTAAAAGCAGAGGCCGAGAAAATAAAAAATGATCCTTCTGAATTTAAACTTTTTATGGATGACGTCCGAAATGGGTATCGAGGAATTGCTGGAAGTATTTTAAGCACTCCGGCTGGCAAGTATTATGCTGAAATGAATCGTCATGAGCCAGGATCGGAAGCATATAATTATTTTAAAAAACTAGCGGATAAAGCCAGTTCTCAATATGCTTACGGCAATATAAATCCAGATAAGCAAAAAAGTCAATCAATTACTGACTACAAGAACCTGAAAGAATCACTAAATATAAGCGAATCCTTGCCTCCGTATGAGGATTGGTTCAAACAAAAAGTAAAAGAAGGATGGTATGGAGGGAATACTGCTTCGCAGGGGATTCCAGAGGAAGCATCACAAGATATTAGTTCAACCGACATTGATTGGGAATCGTTTAACAAAGATGTTGATAACGAAACAAAAATCAGTGAACTAGAACGAACACAACAAGATATAAGAAAACGTCAATCAAGCAAGAATCATCCTGTTGTACAAAAAAAACTAGCGGATGCTTATGCCAAAGCAACTGCCAGAATTCAATATTTGCAAACGCAGGAAAAGGTGAATCAAGCAAAACAAAGCGCACACCAAACACCGCCTCAATTTAGTGTTCCTCAAAACAGTCAATTCACTCCTGTTCCTGGAAGAACCCCAGTTCCTATGAACACTCCGATACCAATAGATCAAAGAACTAAGTATCCGTATGGGGTTTATTCCGAATATTAATAAAACGTTCCCGGAAATTCAACTTTACTAATTTGCAGGATGACAAATGAAACCTTTTTCCGAATATATTATCGCTCCCAACAAGCAGGTGATCGATCCATCTATTGATAATAAATCAAATGATCCCGCCTACGAAACCAAAAAATATTATGAAGAGACCTATGGATGGCCAAGAAGAGCACTAATTCGTGGAACAGATCAATTTCTATCTGGGCTTGCCGGGGCTGCTGATGCTACCGGAAAAGCGCTTCAAAATATTGGTATTCCAGCTCAAGGGTTAAGCGATTGGGCGGGGGAGAAATCAAGCCAATTAGATACACATGCTGAAATGATGAGTGGGACTGAACCGACAGAATTCTCATGGAATCCATTAAATGTTGGAAACAACCTAAAATGGGGAACCGAAAAAGTAATTGAGCAGACTCCACAAATAGCCACTACTATTCTGCCAGGAGGACTTGCTGCAAAACTATTTGGGAAAGCAGCGGCACTGCTTACTGTTGCAGGAACAACAGCATTGCAAGAGGGTGGATCAAATTACGAAGATGCAAAAATAGAAACTGGAAAAGAAAATCCTGGTTCTGCTGCTATATCAGGGTTAATCTCTGGAGGTCTGGAGGTAATGGGCGGAACAAGCGCAATGGCAATCGGAAAAGTTCTTGGAGATCAGAAGGCAAATTTGATCTCTAAAGCGTTTTCCCGTTTATCCAAAGCCGCTAGGGAAGCAAAACCACCCGTGGAATCAGACCTATGGCAAATTAAACGAATATTAGGCGAAGCCATGAGCAATGCTAAAGAAGAAACTGTCGTCGAGTCTTTGCAGGAAATTAGTTCTCTTTCCAATGAATTATGGAATGGAGGAAAGCCGGGTTCGTGGGTCGATATTGCCAAACGGGTTGGTGAATCTGGAGCAACCGGCGGGTTTGTGGGTGGAGTCTTTGGTGGTGCTGGCGGAGTGATGTCTTCCAGAACCAGTCGTGTTGACGAAAAACTCAATAATCTGAATGATCAACAAGCAATACAGGCCGGTCAAAACTACGCGCAAGAGTACGAAGATAATCCCAATAACGCTAATAATAAGGAATTGCTTGGCCGTTCCGTATGGAATATGCAAGACCGGGTGAACGCTCCAGAAGATTACAAGGCAATGGTTAGGAAAAAACTAACTAACTTCGCCAACGAAACAAACAAGCAAAAGGCAGATCAAATTTACAAAGAGATTAAGCATATCCTCGATTTGGAATCTAAGCGATTAACAGAGGGCAAGAAAGCGCAGCAAGACGCTCAGGAGCAACCTGTTCAGCAACCAGAACAAACACCTATTCAGGATATAAATGTTTCGCCTGCTCCAACTACGCCCACTGTTGAAGCAACTCCACAGGATCAGGCGGTTATTGATCAATCACAGGAAATGACGCAAGGGCAACAACCAGAAGAACAAATACAAACTCCAGCGCAAAGCCCGGTAGACAATCTTGATTTTGAAAATCCTGATGTTACTCCGCAAGAGGCGGAAATATTGAAATCTGCCGGCCTAAATCAGCCGGAAGAGTCCGGGTTGGAAGATTATCAAAAATCATTCATTGAAAACAAGGTAAAGAAACTTGGTTCAATTGATGCGGTTAAAAAAGAATATAACGCAGATGATGACGTGAGTAATTACGCCAAGCAATATGCTCAAGAACTCTATGGCTCTCAAACGCCTGAAACCATACAACAAGGAGTATTAAATGAAGAAGACCAAGCCAATTACAATGTCGCCAGCAATGCCAGCGTTGCCGGGCAAACCCAAGGGCAAGAAGAAAATCAAGAAGGGTTGCTGAGCAATCAATCAATTGAGAAAGTTACGGAGCCGTCCATTGTGTCGGCTCCAATTCAAACCACAGAAGAGCAGAATGCCAAGGAAATTGCCAGCAACATTACCAAAAAGTTTGGCGGAACAACAACCGCAACCGTTAACGGAAAAGAAGCAAAGGCAGAAGAAACGGTTGCTCCTCCGGCTGAAGCGGAAACCCCAACTATTCGAAATGATCGAACAGTTGAAGAACCAACTTTTAAAACCGAAAAAGGAAGCGTTTACCAAGTCAAGGGAAACGCGACTCAACGAAACAAATCTCCGCACCAAGGATTAGAACACGAAGGGGACGAAGGTCTAAAGGAACAATCAGTATTAACCGTTTATGTGGAGCCTGAGATTGCCCAAGAATACGGTGCCGCCCAATCATTAAGCGATAAGTCTTTTCGAATTTTTGTACATCCAGAAACGAAAACAATCGCCCACCTTAGCAAACCTAGAGCGGATTCAGATAAATACGGGATGAACAAAAGCACACTTACCACTTATTCAGAAAATCCAGAGATTGGTCTATCTCCTATTGAGTTGTGGAGACCAGACACAGAAACATTTAAACAAGACAAAAAAGGTAAATATTTTAAAAAGTATCATGCCGGAAATAAAATAACCGAAATTATTCAACCAGAACCAACTATTAAGAAAAACTTAAAGGTTGAGGAAAAACCAGTTGTTGCAGAAACCGCAACTACTAAAAAGCAACCTGCAAAAAAATCAATAAACAAACCATCAAAAAAAGAAGATCGAAACATAACTCTCCGCCAATGGGTTGCCAGGGAAACCAATAAAACCAAGGTGTTTATTGGAACAGATTGGCGCAATGTTCCATCTGGGGAAATAATGGATGAAATCGACGCCATTCGATGGAATAAAGGAAAAACTGACAAAACAATAAACCCTAAGGCTATTATTGAAGATTTGCCAGTATTGACATCATTCATGCTAACCAAGAAATCTGGAGAAAATACCATTAGCATGAATGAATTGTTCGAACGGGCAAAATTATCTTTTCCAGAACTATTCCTCTATGCTGATCCTCAAACAAACAACTATAATGAAATTCAAACCAAAAACATAAAACGATTCGTTAATTTATTGCGCGATTCGAAAAACAATTCCAGAACGATAGAGGATATAATAAACCCTCCTCTAAAGGAATCTGATTTAAATAAAACGTTAAAGGAGTTCTCTGATGGAAAAGTCCCGTCCGGAGAAGAAGCCTTATTCCGAAATGACGAAGCAAGAGAAGATTCACGAAGCTATCCGCCTAGCCATCAAGAACAAAGCCAGGCAGATCTTGAAAAAGAAGGTTATCAACCTGAATTAGTAACAGAATCCCTTTCTAACGCCCATCAAGAAGTCTTTGATTTCTTTGATAATAGTAATCAAGAAGTCAAAGATATCACAGAGCCATTTCGTAAAAAAATTGGTTATCTGCAAATCGAAGAAACCCGTGATGGTTTTATTGTAACTCACGAGGGACGACAGGTTTTGCCTCCATTTAAGGGTGATGTTTTCGATAGCAACGTCCAGGCAGAGAGAGAGGTGCTACATTTAAATAAAGTATACGAAGATGAAGCGCAAGGGCATTTATTTGAGAATGATGATCAGGGAACCTTATTTAAAACAAAATCCAACCCGTCTCAAGATATTTCTTCCCGCGCCAAATCTGTCTACCAGGAAACCCAAGATGTAAAGAAGGCCGGATTTATCCTTCCTGACGGGACAATGATCGAGAAATCGAAAACCGAGAACCATTTTGAAATGGCTCGGAATATCATGCCGGAACATGGCGGAGCCGCTCTGGCGGTTATGCTTAATTCCGGAGTTGTGCGGGTTAACTCAGAGTATCATGGTGTGCAGATTGCTTCAAAGCCTTCATTTAAGCAAATCCAATCAATTATCTCTATTCTTAATAACTTTCAAAAAAATTCATCTTCGGTTATTGAAATGGAAAATCTGGATGCTGGTATTCAGGATTCTATAACTTTGCCGATTCATTCCAATCCGGATTATGTCATTCAAAAGATTAAGGATTTTTACCGCAGAACCGGAGGGATTGGATCTTCATTGGTTCAGCAGTTTCACGAGAACTACGCAACCAAAGATAGAGCAAGTGGCCGTAAACTTGAACTGGTAAAGCGTTGGGTTAATGATTTTAAAGACAAATTCAAGGCAAGCATTAAGGTGATTCAATCCATCGAGGATTTGCCAGACGGCCCCCGCGAAGATGCGCAACGATATTTTGAACAAAGCGGGAAGCCTATTGCTGGAGTGTTTTTTAAGGACACGGGCGAAGTTTATGTCATTGCGGATGGAGTGGATAGCCAATTTGAGGCGCAGACAGTTATTCTTCATGAGGTTATGGGTCATTATGGTTTGCGTGAAGTGTTTGGAGAAAAACTAGATAAGTTTTTAAACACGATTTATCAAAACAAAGACTATCAGCAGGAAATCGATAACCTTGCAAATACCCTTGGGGTTGACACGCTGACCGCTACCGATGAATGGTTCGCGGAACAGGTTGAATTAGGCATAGTTGATAAAAGTCTCTGGAACCGGTTTGTTGTCATGGTTCGCCGGGCATTGCGGGAACTTGGATTTAATATCCAGTTCACTGACCGGGAATTGCGCGACACTATCCGCCGGGCGTACAATGCCACTAAACGCCAGAATACCGGGGCTTATGCACGATTAAAGAGCACCTTTGATATTCCCTACCTAAACCAGAATAATAACCGCAGAGAAAAGGCAACGGCGGAATATCTGGAGAAACAATATTTTGAGAACAAGAGGGATTTCTTTGCTTCCTTGGGTGATGTTGAATATCCGGCTTTCTATTCACAGATGACTAATGTTGTTACGCAGAAATTACCCAACACCGGAACCGGCGAGCAATTCAAGAAGATGCTGCAATCCTGGGCGGACAAGGGAGAGTTTAAGCAGGAAGAATTGGACTGGAGCGGAATTATTGAAAGCGGGTTACTGGAGAAGGATAAGGTTTCCAAGGAAGAGGTCTTGAATTTTGTTGATGAAAATAGGGTGAAGATGGAAAAGGTTTTACTGGAAAATAATTTCATGGATAAACAAATGTTTATGCAAGAAAACAACATAACAAATGATTTAGAAGGACATGAACGTTTTGGTGAAATGATTGATTCGATGTACGACACCGATCCTAATTTCAAATCCTATGTTGATGATGATCTTAACCCGGATGGATAGAATCGCACATGGCACGAACTTAATCAAATGAATCAGTGGTTTATTTATCAAGATTATGGAAAAAAATATTTAGCGAAAAATCAGCCAAGGCATGCAAGGCATGTGCTTCCTGGAGGAATACACTACAAAGAGACTATATTGACCATTCCTGGAGAAACAAAATATCAGCACGACGTTCATTGGGGGTATCTTAGTAATCCGTTAGTTCATTATCGCTCCGATTCCCGCGAATCCTCTAAACTGGGAAAGGTTTTGTTTGTTGAAGAAATTCAATCAGATTGGCATCAAGAGGGAAGAAAGAAAGGGTATAAGAAAAAGGCTAATCTTCCAAAAGATTTCAGGGAAAGATTGGTTAGATTAGGAGAAATATACATTGATAGAAATAAAGCATTAAATAAAACAGTGGATATTTTAAAAGAAGAATACCCGGAAATACCCACTATTGATTTTATAGTAAAAAATTCTGATCACCATGAATATCTAAAAGGTTTTGTAAGTGATAAGGCGTATGACATAATAACTAAATTTTATGAACTTGATAAAAAGCACAAAGATTTAGATAACGAGTTGAGCGAGTTTCAAAGGTTATCTAATGAAGGTGTTGACGACGCACCTTTCAAGGACTCTAAATCCTGGTCATTGCTCGCATTTAAGTATATCCTCAAGCAAGCCATAGACGAGGGGAAAGATTCAATCGCATGGACAACGGGAGAACAGCAGGCGGATAGGTATAATTTAAGTCAACATGTAAACGAAATAAAATGGAGTAAAGATAATGGCAAAAAATTAATACGACTCGATCCAAGATCAGGAGCAATTATTCGCTTTTCTATAGACGAAAAAGGGATTGTTGGAAAAGATCCAATGTCTAGTTTTTCTCCTCCATATTTTGTTGGTAAAAATATATCTGACGTTATTGGAAAAGAATTATCAGAAAAAATAATGGATTCTGATAATGGAAATATTGAAGGTGCGGGTTTAAAACTTGGCGGTACCGGAATGAAAGGTTTTTATGATTCAATCCTTCCTGTCACCATAAACAAGTATATTAAAAAATGGGGCGGTAAAGTTTCCAAGCAATTTGTTAATAAAGACGTTGGCGAAGTGTGGGCAATGGAGATAACTCCACAGATGCGCCAGTCAATCAAACACGGGCAGCCGTTGTTTAAATCTAAACAACAAACCTTGCCTGATATCAAGAACGCCACCAACAAAAAACCATTCGACACCAATGGTCAGCAGATCGTTGATGATACCGATGTGGAAGAGACAATAAAATTAGATAAGGACAGCGATGAAATACTTTCGAAAATAAAATCTATCGCCACAACCCAAGATATGGGTATTGATAGTCTCAGGTTTATCGATTTGTCCGGATCTATGATTTATGTGAATAATCCAAAATACACCCATGCAATGATTAACCATTTAATCAATCCAGACGGAAATCATAATGATATTATTAATAAACATGGATTCGTTCGATTTCGATATTACAATAATGAAATAAACATTGAGATAGGGAAAAACCCCAATAAAAAACAACTTAAATCAATTGGAAAATTCATTGAGGGGTTTAATGGAAAAATAATGCTTGATCTTTTTGATGGAAAAAGATCAGGGAACATGAAAATCTATGAAGATATTGAAGATAACCAAAGATCAAGAAAATTCATAGATACGCTTCAAGATGACATCCGCAAGTTCTATGAAGACAATATTCCTGTAACTGAAGATACTGCCAGAAAATATTCCTTGTTTAAAACCAAATCCGCTCAACCGTCAAATAATGCTTTACAGTTGGATTTAGAGGGTAAGACCACAACCGAGAGAGCAAAAAATAAAGCAACCCGCTATCTGGTAGATAAACTCAATTCCCTGAAAATGGCCCAGGATCAAATTTATGACCAAACCGGAAAATTGATTTATGACGTTTACCGGGATGCAAGATTGTTTATGGGTTCGGCTCCAGCAAAGATTCAAAAGTTTGGGGATTATTTGATAGGCGGGAAAGACTCTTTCTTGAAACGCCTTGCTAAAGCAGGGTTTGATATTGATCAAATAGGCCAATATATGATGGCCCAGCACGTAGAGGAGCGCGAAAAGTGGATACAATCCAAAAACAAAAACTTCACCAATCGTTTCGAAGATTTGTCTGGCGGCGCTGGAATGACTCTTAAAGACGCAAAAGAAATTATTAAGCAATACAAAGATACCGAATTAAATGATTTTGCTGATGAAGCCCAGGGGTTTATTCGGTCTGCCTTAAAGATGCGACTATCATCCGGATTAATCAGTCAAGAGCATTATGATAATTGCGTGAAGCGGTTTAAGTATTATGTTCCCCTTAAGGGAAAAGACGAGATCGACGAGATGATAAAATCCGGCCGCGGGATGTCGGTAACCCGGTCTGAATTTGCTCGAACACAAGGCCGGGAAAGCATGGCGCACAATCCTTTCGTGCAGGCAGCCTTGGATTACGAAGAATCCGTTTTGCGCAGCGAGAAAAACAAGGTTCTTCAAAAACTTATGTCTTTGATGCTGGATAACCCATCTCCTAAAGTTTGGGAAGTCAAAAAACAACAATACAAACCGGTTTATGACGACACTGGGGCTATTAAATATCTCGAACCCACCGACAGGTTTTTAAGAGAAAACGAAGCCTGGGTGAAGGTTGAAGGAAAACCAATTAAGTTGATATTCCATGATACTGGACTTGCTGAAGGCTTAGTTAACCTGGGCGCAGAGAAAACATGGAAATTCCTGCACACTATCAACTCATGGCTTCGTGCTGTTAACACGTTTTTTAATCCACAGTTTATTATTACAAACTTCATGCGCGACTATCAAACCGCCATGATTCATTTGGTGGGAGAAAACGATAGCAAGGAACTGGCAATCAATGTTTCAAAGAATATTGGAAAGGCCATGAGGGGGATTTATTCCAGCCTGCGCGAGAACGACAAAGTAACCGCCGATATCAAAGAATACCAAGAGAAATTCAGGGAATTAAAAGACATTGGCGGAGTTACCGGGTTCTTTGATTACAAGACTTTTCAGGAGAAAATGAAATCTCTGCAAGGCGAACTTGATTCATTCCTGATTCGGCAACAAGGCCGCAAGGTAGAGAATTACAAGGACGCTTACGATTACCTGAAAGCCTATCTAAAACCCGCAGAGAAATTTATATCCGATCTTAACCAATCTGTCGAAGTTGGGGTGCGCTTAGCCACCTATGTTGAATTACTAAAAATGGGCATGGATAAAAAACAAGCGGCTCTATATGCAAAAGAGTTAACGGTTGACTTTAACATGAAGGGAACTGAAGCCCATATATTTGATGGACTATACCTGTTCTTCTCAGCCGGTCTTGGTGGAAGCGCCAGGCTTGCCAAAGCGTTTTGGTCAAGCAAGAAAGTGCAAAAGATTTGCGGAGGCATTGCATTGAGTTCCTTGCTTTTAGCGCAATACAATCGCTGGATACTTGGTGATGATGATTGGGATGATATAACCGAATTTGCTAAGGATAATAATTGGCTATTTGCTATTCCAGGAACCAAGAAACTGCTGAGCATCAAGGTTCCTTATGGGTATAACATATTCAACGCTATGGGAAGCATTATTGATTCTGCCGTTCATGGAGAAGCAAATATGGGCGATTCGTTTGCCAGAATGTTTAAAGCCGTTAATGACGCATTTAACCCGCTTGGAAGTGGATCATGGGCGCAGGTGATTTCCCCTACCATTTTAGACCCTGTCGTGCAAATATACGGTAACAAGAATTTTATGGGCTCCCCGATTTACAAGGAACAGCCTTATTTTCAGGCCAATAAACCGCAGCATGAACTTTATTTCGACGGCGTAAACTTTATATCAAAAGCCGGAACCAAGGTTCTTTGGGATGTATCCTATGGCGCGATAGACCTAAACCCTGAAATAATAGATCACCTGGTAAATACGGTGGGAGGAGGATTGTTCACCACGATAGAAACCGGTCTTGGATCAGCATTAAAAGTGGCGACCGGAAGCGTTCCTTCCATCAAAGAGGTTCCGTTTGTCAATAAGTTCCTGAAAGAACCAAGTAACTCAACCCGCAAACAAGCAATTTATAACATGTTGCGGGAATCGAGGGTAAATATTTACACTGACAAAGAAATAGAAAGATGGGAGAACAAGATTGATGCATCTATCGACAAAGGAATTATGGAATTTAAAGATGCAAAAAGGTTGAGGCAGGAAATGCGTAAGAATCAGCGCGAGGCAAGTGAAAATAAACCAGCCGGGTTGTTTTAACAGGATGAAACCTTGATCGAGAACAATTTTTGTGTATGGTTTTTGTAGAATACAAATAAGAATCGGGGAAGCAAAATGATAGTAAAAATAAAAGATGGAGTAAATAAAGAACCTGGGGAATTAGTTTTCTGTAATGAAATTGAACCGGAACAATCAAAAACAATTATTGATAGCAAGGAATCTATTAAAAAAAGATTGTTGGCAATGAAAGCAGGCCGGAAATCTAAATGCATAGGATGGCTGCTAAATCTTGTTGATCATTATAAAAATTAACCGAAAGAAAAAAAGGAGTAAACCATGCCTGTCAGCGGAATAAAAATAATCAGCAATCCACTTTTCACATTTATTGATTCTTCAGGGAGGCCATTGTCTGGAGGAAAGGTTTATACCTATGCTTCCGGAACATCCACAAAGAAGACGACATATAGCGATTACAACGGAAAAATACCTAATGCTAATCCGATAATCCTAAATTCTTCTGGGATGGCTAAAATTTATGGAGAGGGAGCATATAAAATCATTGTTTGCCCGGCAAGTTCTGCGGTAGATGATATCAGCAACCCAATAGATACCATCGATCCCTATATGGTTGTCGGCATTTCCGATTTCGCGCTTACCCTTCTGGATGACATGAACGCTGCAACTGCAAGGCAAACACTGGGACTGGGGACGGCAGCGGTAAAGAATTATGGAAATAGTCCAGGCAATTTATTATTAATTGATAATCAGGGAAGGCTTCCTGCTGTCGATGGGCGAAACCTGGTAAATTTGAAATATTCTATCCGTGGCCATTTGTCCGGCATGGAGATGACCTGGGCGCAAGATGCCATAACGGTAGGCGCTGGAGAATGCTGGGATGATGCCGTAACTGACACATACGGTAAGATCAAGTTAGCTTCTGCCATAACAAAAACCACTGGGGCCTGGACTGCGGGAACGGGTCTTGGAGGGCTTGATACTGGCTCTCTGT
>Ga0172381_10004929_pt1 | contig 13662 bp, 9 predicted proteins | sample Leawel6488metaG_FD_119754 | JGI IMG/M metagenome (GOLD analysis project Ga0172381, IMG submission 119754) | Leachate microbial communities from a municipal landfill in Southern Ontario, Canada - Leachate well 64-88 metaG | ecosystem: Engineered > Solid waste > Landfill > Unclassified | place... | reverse complement strand
TAGTGATGCTAATGAATATCAGAATATTGCATTGCAGTACGCTGGATATAGTGTTGATACAACACAAACTTTAGCTGATATTTATACTAATGTAGGTTCTGATACTGACTTTGCTAATTTGTCAACTTCAGAAAAGTGCAGATATGCTTCTAGAATTGATATTAATGTAACTTCTGGAGGAGAATTAATAATTGAAAACTGTACTTTAGAGATGAATAGTTCTCTTATTGGTGGAACTAGAACCTTGTCTATAAGTGGAGGAAGTTTAACTGTAAATAATTCAAATATAAGTTCATCTGATCAGTCTTATTATTACCGTTTTTACTCTTTAGAAAATTCCAATTTAACTATGAAGAACTCCTTAATTAATTATGCCGGAACTGATAACTCCACTTATTATTCTGGATTTGAGATTGGCTCTAAAAATTTAATATTCCAGAATATAACTATGTCTAAAAATAGAAGAGCTTTAACTTTATGGCAGGATAATCTTACTATTTTGAACAGTAGAATATCTGGAAGCAACTCACTTTCATTTGGAGATAATATAAGGATTGTTGGAGACAACATAAAAATTGTTGGATGTAATCTCTCTAATCCTACAATTGGCAGGGCAGACATTCTTATTGATGCAAATAAAAAAGCAATTGTTCTAGATTCGAATTATACTCGTGTTGGATTCCAAGAAGGAGCAAGTTTAACCAGACAGTGGAGTTATACTGTTTGCACTAGTCCTGCTGTTAGTGGAGTTGCAATTTTAGCTTATAATCTTTCAACTTCACAGAGTTTGTTTGATGCTGGAATTACTGGAACTAGCGGATGCTTGAAATTTAATTTGACTAGTTATATTCAGAATAGCTCTGGAAATAAAGATTATTATAATTATTCAATTTATGCTGCTAAGTCAGGATATTATGAAGCTAGTTTAAGTTTGACTAATGTTTCTGAAATAGGCAGTGTAAGTATTCCTTTGACGGTTATTCCTACGCCTACTCCTGCTGCTCCTTCTGCTGGTGGAGGAGGCGGTGGAGGGACTATTGGTGGAAATGTAAGTATTGTTCAAGATTTAAGGCTCGACTTGCAAGATATAAATTTGGATCTAGTAATTAATTCAAATAAAGAAAGAATTGTAAAAGTAACAAATAATGGGAATAAGGAAGAAGAGATTAGCTTAAGTTCAGAAGGTCTTGGAAATGTTGTAGTATTTCCAGTAAGTTCTTTCAAATTAAATCCTGGAGAATCAAGAGAGGTAAGTATAGTATTTATTGCAAGAAATGAAACTGGAACTTATTCTGGAAAGATCTTAATTGGAGGAAATGAATTACTAGTCTCTGTAAATCTAAGAAGTAAAGAATTACTATTTGATGCAGGAATTGTTGTTCCTGATTCTGATAAATTAATAAAACTTGGAAGTAAATTAAGTTCTCAAGTAACTTTGATACCTATGGGAGAGAATCCTAGGGTTGATGTCACACTTAATTACTTCATTAAAGACTTTGATGGGAAGACTTATCTTACTGAAAGCGAGACAATATTAGTTGAGAGCCAGAAAACATTCAAGAAAGAGTTTTATACGAGCAATCTGCCTGTCGGAAAATATGTCCTTAGCTTAGAATTAGTTTATCCTAATGGTGTTGCTACCAGCTCTTCTCATTTTGAAATAGCTAAGACTGTTCCTTATAATTCAAGAACATTATTCTTTGTTATTCTTGCTGGTGCAGTTATACTCCTTATATTTATAGTGATCTTTATGCTAAGATATAAAAAGTATAAACGCACAATGAATATTAAGGGAAAAAAATGAGGAAGGTAGATATTATTCTGGGAGTTATTGTTGCTTTAGCTGTTGCTGGGTTTTTTATATTCTATTTTACTCCTTCAAATATAAAATCCTCTCAAAATAATTCTGAAATTCAAATAACTGGGATGAATATTTTTCAGACTAATCCTGAAACTTTTGATGTAGATACTGTTTTTTTGAAGTTTTTGATAAAATCAAATGGGAGTTATGAAGGGCAAATAAAAGTAACTAATACTAGAGAAAAGAGTCAAGATTTTAGTTTGAGTTTATTTAATCTGCAAGATTTTATTTCCTTAAATGAAACTAATTTTAAAATGAATGGTGGAGAACAAAAAAATGTTGGGATTCATGTTTCTAATATTAATGCTAGAGATTATGGGATCTATACTGGGATGCTAGAAATAAGTCAAGATCATACAAAAAAGAATATTCCAATAATACTTGAGATTGAATCTGAAGATGTCTTATTTGATAGCAATATTCAAATGGCTACTGATAATATTCTTGCTAATAAAAAGTTAACCCCTGAAATAAAAATATTTGATCTTGGAAGAATTGGTACTTCTAGTATAACTGCTGAGTATTTTGTCAAGGATTTTAATGGGAATACAATCATTTCTGAATCAGAGAATATTGTTGTTAAGGATCAAGTTGTTGTTAGCAAGGCTTTTAATCTTCCTGAAAACCTTGCAAATGGAGATTATACCTTGGGAGTAGTTTTAAAATATAAGAATTCTATTGGGACTGCAAGTGTCTTTTTTAGCAATAAATCTGAGAAAAATAATTTTTTTGGTTTTTTGGATTCTAACTTTTATATTGCTTTGATATTCATTTTAGTTATCTTCTTGCTGTTGCTGTTTTTGTTTTTCTCGCTTTATTCTAGAGATAAGCTACTCCGAGAATTAAAGGATCAGTATAAACAAGCAATTGAAAATCAGGAAAAATATCTTGGGGAGAAAGAAAAAGCTAATGAAAAGGCTTTGAAAACTCCTGAAGAAAAAGAATTGAATAAAAAATTATTTGCAAAAGTTAGGGAAAAAAGAAAGGAAGAAATAAAGAAGATACATGAAACTAGATTAAAGAAATTAAAAGAACTTAAGAAGACAAATGCAAAAGACAAGATGAATAAGCAAATATCTGAATGGAAAAAGCAAGGATATAATACTAATATTCTAGAAAAAACTTTCAAAGCACCAGAAGCAAAGGATATTCAAAAGCAAATATCTGAATGGAAAAAGCAAGGATATAATACTAAAGTTTTAGAAGGTAAGTAATTCTAATTTCTTTTTCTAAGGAATAGTAGGGGCAAGCCTAAAACTAGAATGCCTAAAGTAGCTGGTTCTGGAAGGGTAGGATCAAAAGCCATTAATTCGCCGGAAGCAGTATAAAGGGCTCCTCCAGGTAGAGGATTATGGGTTCCAGGATAGAATGCACTATCTAAAGAAGTAAGTTGTTTCCAGTTATCATCTAAATTAGTATAAGTATACTTCGGATTGATATTAAACTCTCTTCCATTTGTTGGTGAATGAAAAAGAGTCTTTACAGCTTCTGTGAATGAGGCGGTTCCATTTATATTAGTAATATCTGTTAAGGTTCCATATAAGACTTCACTATCAAAAATAGGAAGATCGAAAAGCAATGTTGAAAATCCATCTGCTGTAATATTGCTTGCACTTATTTTTGGAGAACTGTAATCCCAATCATTGTTTTCATCTAATCCCCATTTATGAAATGCAGTATCTCCATGAATTAATAATAAGTTATTAAAATTACAATTTACTGAATCTTGGTCATATTCTAACGACTTGTAATTATTCCAGGTTACTGGCATTTTAGTATCTTTAATTACTAAATTCTTAACATTTATATTCGTATAAATTTCTTGACCAATATTTAGACCCTCAAGAACATTTTCTATTGTTAGATTTTCTAGGGTTGTATTTGAACCTTGTATATAAATTGCGGTACCCTTAAGTTCGTTTTTATCTATGTTTTTTTGTATTCCCCGAAGAATTGTTGTATCTCTGTTTTCTCCAGTGTAAGTTATGCCTTTTTTTAATGTATATGAACCCGGTTCTTCTCCAACATCGTAAGTTCCTGATTTGAATATTACTGTATCTCCAGCATTTGCAGAATTAATAATGGCTTGATTTTGTGTTACGTTATTCTTTGGTTCTAAATATATATTTGCAGCGTTAACTCTGTCAGCAAGGCCAAAGCCTGAGACTACTGCTGCGCCAGCAGTTAATAGTTTTCCAAGCAAGCCGAGTTTTTTTGTTTTTTGCATAATTTTTTCATATAATTGAGATTTATAAATTATTCCTTTTCAAAGTCTTTTTGTGAAAACATTTAAAAACAAGTTTTGCCTTTAATAGAGTATAAAAGATGGTGAATGAAAAAGACTCTCTTAGAAGAGATTTTGAGGTTTTTAGCAAGGGTGTTGCTAGACTTGAAGAACTTAGGACAGAACTCGATTCTTTGAATTTAAAGGGGCATGAGGCAGAAGCTGCAATTATTAGAGTAAAATTAAAGAATGTTTCTGAGATTCCTAATATTGAAAAAGATTTGAAGAGATTAAAACTTAAACTTTCTGGGAAGTATAAGCCTGCAAAAAGAAAAAGCCATGTTGAAGAAGAGACTAAGAAAATGACTGGTGAGATAAGTAGGCTTGAGAAAGAGCTTAAAGCCAAAGTTGCTGCATGTAAATATGATTCTAAATATATTCATGAAGTTCCTAAGTTAAGAAATGAACTTGATTTTTTAAAGAAACAAATTAATAAGCAGAAAGATGAAGAAGTAAGAAAAAAAGAAATTCTAGCAAGGATTGATCCCGGAGTAGAGCTTCTTAGTGATGAGGCTTTTGATATGTCTTTGAATGAGATCAAGGCAATTTTATCTGAAAAATTAAAGAATCGTGAATCAGATATTCAAAAGCAGTTAAATGAAGATTTGAAAATAAGGGAAGAAATTTTTAAGAAAAAATATGAAGACTTAGAAATGAGTTATCATAATGAGTATGAATCTCGTGTAAAGCGAGAATTAAAAAGAGAAGTCCAGAAAGATTTTAATCGACTTCTTGAAGAAAAATTAAAAGAGAAAAAAGCAGAATTAAGCAGAAAAGAATTAAATGAGTTAAGAGAAAAAGCTAAGAAAGATTTTGAAGTAAAAAAAGAGTCTTTAAGAAAGAATCTTGCAAAGTCTCTTGAAGAAGAAAAAATAGCTCTTAAGCAGAAGTTTGATGAAGAACTGCTTCTAAGTAAACATGAGTTACATAAGAAGTTTGATGAAAAAATTGCTGAACAAGTTTCAAATTTGAAAAAAGAATATTCTAGAAAAGAAAATGATATGATAAGAAGGCTTAGTAAAGAGGAAGAGGATAGGGACAGACAGATAAAGATGATTAATGCTAGAATTGAAGAAACAAAAGACAAACTAAAAAATGAGAAGCAAAGAGAACAACAATTAAAGGAAATAATTGAGAGATCAAAATTAAAAGAAAAAGAGAGAGAAGAAGAAATTAGGCAAAATATTAGAAAAGAGTTTGAAATCAGAAATCAGCTTGATTTGGAGAAGGAAAAAAAGAAGAAAGAAGAATTGAGAGATAATATAAGAAAGACTATGGAAAGAACTGAGGTCTTAAAAAAAGAAAAAGAAGAAAAAGAAAAAGAGTTTAAGTTAAAACTTGTAGAATACAGCCAGACTAAAGAGGTACTTCAAAAGAATTTAAGATCTCAATTGAAAGAAGAAGAGAAGGATATTAGAAACAAAATTAAAGAAAAAGAAAAAGAGTTTAAGATTAAACTTCAAAAGAAAGAAGCTGAAATGAATAACTTGAAAAAAGGGTTAACTTCAAAAGAAGCAGAATTGGATAAGGTTAAACAGGGATTAAATTCTAAGGAAAAGGAAGAAATCAAAAGTTTCAGACAAAAATTAAATGGGCTTAAGAATAAAATTATTGGGCATGAAAGTGAAGAACATAGGCTGCTTGAGATTAATGAACTTTTAAAAAAGCAGAATTTGAACAAAGAAAAATTATTAGAGTCTCATAAGCTTAAAGAAATAAAACTCAAGAGAGATCTTGAGGCTGAAAAAGAAGCAGCTATCCAAAAAGCATTAAAAGAGAAGAGTGAATCTCTAAAAAAAGAATTAAAACAAGATTTTGAAGAAAAGTTAAGACTAGAATTAAAGAAAAAAGAAATTGAAATGCAGAAGAAAAAATTAGCCTTTGAAGAAGAACTTAGAAATAAGGCAAGAAAATTGTTTCATTAATATTCTAGATATTTGAATATAAATCCATCTTAATCTAACTCTAAAAGTTTCAAAACCAGGGTTATTTCAGAATTAATATGATTAAACTTGGATTCATCTAAGAATGTTTTTTCTTCAAGTTCTTTAGTTAACTTCTTTTCTAATTCTTGTTTTATCTCTGATTTATCATAACTATTCCAGTTTTCTTTCAATGAAACTTTTTGTGCTTCTTTTAAGAGGACTTCTGCATCTTTTGCATATTTTTGACTATAAATTTCATTTTTATTCACAATACTGCCGATTTTATGCCTAAGTGATTTTGCAAGAAGGCTTGTCAGTTCTCCTATACTTTGTTTCTTTCCCATAGATTTTCCTCAATTTTTTTAATCTTTGATTTAATTATCTCTCTTATTTTTTCTATAGATTTTTTATCCAATTCTTCATCATTTTTTAAATATGAAAATAGCTTTTCTTTTAATTCTTCTCTCATTTCTTTATTTATTTCTAATGGGTTAATCTCTTTGTTTTCAAGAAATTTCTCTATTGCAATTAGCCTTCTGAAGTTATCATAAAATACCTTTGAAGACAGTTTTATTTCTAATAGGTCTTTAGGCATCATTAAGAGAAATTCTATATGCTTCTTGTCAATAACAATTTCTTTAGGAAGTTCGAATTTTTTATTTGAAATAAAAAAATAAAGCATGCTTCTTGTAAGCGGACAGGCTTTGATAAGGAAATCAAACCTATTCTTAGGCATTGTAATTATATGGAATTTCATGCCAAATTTTTCAGTTAATAAAGAATAAACTTTCTCTTCTATAATTTTTTCTGAGATAATTAAGACATCTACATCCTTGTAATCTACAGAAGTCAAAAAAGAACCTACAAGAAAGGCTTGTTCTACTCCGGTTAATTGTGAAATGAAGTTTACTATTTCTGCAGATAATTTTTTCTTAAACTCTCCTATTTCCAGATTTTTTGAAATGTACTGGGCAGTTTTCTTCTTAATTAGCCTAACTTCAACACTATCTCCTACTTCAAATATTGTTTTCATTTCAATGGGAATGTAAATCTGATTAAATCTGGTTCCCTTTGAAATTTTGTGTATAAATTTTAATGTTTCCATAACGTACTTAGTACGTACTTACTTATAAGCTTTTTGGTGATTCAAAAAAGAAATAATACTTCCCTTAAATTTAATTTAGAAAGATTTATATATCTGGTAAGATGTATCTTACTATGGTTCAAATAGGTACAACTAAAATTAGCTCTAAGGGGCAGATAGTAATTCCTAGCAATATGCGTAGTGATTTTAAGGAAGGAGATACTTTGCTTATAGTTAAAGATAAAAATACTATTTTATTAAAAAAAGCAGATGATTTAGATGAGAAGTTTAAAGAAGACCTTGAATTTGCAAGAAGAACTGAGGAGGCTTATAAAAGACATGAAAGAGGAGAATTCAAGAGTATGTCTTCAGATAAGTTCCTTGAAGAACTTGAAAAATGGTGAATGTTATCTTTGATGAGCATTTTCAAAGAATAATTTCTAAAATTAAAGATGCAGAAGTTCAGAAGAGTGTTAAAAATAAAATTAAAAAAATAATTGAGAATCCTGAAATAGGTAAACCTATGAGAAATGTAAGGAAAGGTACCCGAGAGTTTTATTCAGGATCTTTTAGGATTTCATATGAGTATCACTTAGAAAAAGATACTATTGAATTTTTAGATTTTTATCACAAGGATGAGCAATAGTTTAATTTAGGAAGATTTCTAGTGCTACTGCAATAATAAAGATTATAGAAATAAGGGCAATTATCCAATTGTTTATTCTAATAGAATACTCTGGACGCCTATTTCCTAATTTCTTTGCTTTTTTAATCATTAATAGGACTAATATTCCGGTAAGGCCTCCCGAGACTATTCCTGCTAGAGAAAGCAGTTCTGTAAACTGCACTAGATTAAAAAAACTGACTAAGAAGAATAGGGTGAGGGGGATAATACAGGCAATTAACCATCCTTTTAGTCTTCCTAAGCCAAAATCAAATCTGAACATATCTCTAACTGCTATGGTTGAAGCAAAAAAAGCTGTGAACATAGTGGTTATTCCAAGAAGAGAAAAAAATCTGGGCAGAGTAAGAGTTGCAATTTCATTTATATTTTTTCCAAATGAGCCTATCATAATTATTGTAAAAATGAGGTAGACTACAAAAGGGATTATTGTTCCAAAAATGATAACTCTTTTCATAAACTTTTCCTGGCCCTTAAGTATTCTTTCTACTTCTGGCATTGCAGAAAATGCCAAGAATGAAAACATTATCACTCCAAATGGGAGGAAAGGTTCTGTTCCGATGTAAGTTAAATTTTCAATTTGAATATTCTTAAAGAATAAAACTGAAATTGCAATAACTAGCAAAAGAACTAGGACCATACTTATTTTTTCATATTTTTTAAGAGCAGTTAGGCCAATATAAGCGAGAAATGATAAGATTAACCAAAAGGCCAGGGAAAGTATAAATGCATAATTAAAATTACCAAAAGCCAGGTAGCTTAAACTTCTGCCTTCACCAATCATATAAGCTAGGAGGGCAGGATATAATCCAAAGATCATTGCTAGGAACATTATTATTTTTCCTTTTTTACCAAGGTATTTTTCTGCATAACCTGTGAGTTGATGATTTCCTTTTGTCCTTAATGCAACTTCTCCGAGATATAATTTTACAAACATGAGCAAACTGGCTACAATGATTAGATAAACTAATCCAATTATAAAACCAGATTTAGAAATAACATAGGGTATTCCTAAAAATCCTGCACCCATTATTGTTCCAATAAGTGTAGCTAATGCTGGGAAAAATTTATTATCTTTCATTTTGAGTATTAAGTTTACGATGTAAATTTAGGTTATTTTGATATATTAAGTTTACTATGTAAACTTGGTGACTATAACTAAAAAGTCTGAAGTAAATTCATACTTTTTAGGAGATAGGTAAACTTTCATTTTTTAGTATTAAATCCAAACTTTTTCATTAAATAAATTTGTTATACAAATTTATATACCTTTAGATGAAATTTCCCAAGTTAATTGTGAAATTTCATAAAATAAATAAACCCTTTTACTGTTTAGTGTTAAATCCAAATTTTTTCATTTGTATATTAAGTTTACGATGTAAACTTAGGAACTATTGCAGATTATTCGCAAGCAAGTTGTTCATAATCTGGAGATAGATAAACCCTTTTACTGTTTAGTGTTAAATCCAAATTTTTTCATTTGTTCATGGGCTTCTATTGTAGCAAGTTTTTCTTCTACATCTGATAGCTTGGAAATATAACTTTTTATCATGTTCTCGTAAATTCTTGTTTCAAGTTTTCCGAATTCAAAATATTTTTTCTGTGTTTCTTTAATCATTTCTTTTAATCTATCTGCTTCTTTTTCCATAGATTTTTTCCTTCCACCTTTTAGCCTGATTACATTTGATAGTTTTGTTTCTGATTCTATTTTTTCCTGTATTACTTTGCTTAATCTTGCTTCGTATTGAAGTATGGTATTTTGATATTCTTCCATGCTTAATTTCTTTAGTTCAAAGCATTCTCTTTGAACTACTCTCATTAAACCAATAAGGAGGTCTTCTTCATCACCTAGAAGCTTTAATTTTCTCTTTAGAGAGCGATAACGAAGGAATATTGATGAGACTGTAACTAAACAAGCAAGAGCAATAACTCCTCCTGAAACCTGCAAAGGATTATTCTGTACAAATCTAAGAACATTGAACTCTCCCTTAACTTCTAGCGCATAACTTAATTTTGCTTCTTTAAGTCTTGAAATTGAAATATCATAAGCTCCTCGTAGGAATGCTGATTCTGCTAAGGCGAGGAGTTTTCCTGTCTCAGGTGTTTTAAGGCCATCTGATTCTGCCTTTACAATTAAATCTTTTATTTCTTTAATTTGCTTGTCTGCATCAATTGCATTTGTATAAATTAACTTAGCCGAATCATAATTTTTCTTAAGACTAGTGAAATCATCTTTTTCATAGTAACCTAGCATTTCTGAATATAGGTTTGAAATTTTTAGAATATTGAATTTTGAAGAATTCATTTCTTTGATGAAAGATGCGGTTTGATTTAGGTAAGATTCGGAATCTGAACGACTTACTTCAAATATTCTTAAGGTGATTACTTTTTCTGCTGTAAACTGAGAAGAGCTGGTATTCAGTTTGTATTTTCCTTCAATTACTAATTTTAGATCATAACTTTCTTCTGTAAAGTAAGCAGGAGCAGTTATCTTTGCAGTAAGATTTACTTTCTCACTTTCTTTAAGCAGAGAAACAAATGAAGGTGAAATTGAGATATACTGTGCTAAAAATCCTGTTAAATTTATTTTTAGATCTGTTAATTGCCCATCTTTGTAAGGATTCTCAAATTCAATTGTGAAAGACTGATTCTTTCCACGAACAAGTTCAAATGATTGGGCTTTAATGAACTTAGAAAAGAACTGTGATGTTCCTCCACTGCCACCACCGCCTCCGCCCCCAGAAATAACTGGTTCTGTAAAAGCAGAACAATCTGGATCTAGCAAGTAACCACAAGAAGTTACACAAACTCCGTCTGAAGTAGTATAACATAAGAAGGTAATGTTAACTGTGTTAGTTAAAAGGGAGTCATTATTTGCATTTTTAATTAAGTCTCCAGAAGAATTATAGCCATAGGAAGACAAAGAGATACTCTGAACTCCGGGATTCATTGAGGCGAGATTAGAAAACCCTACAAGAAGATTATTATTATTCAAGTTATTATTTGTAATATTTGTAAAATTAACTGAGATATTTCCCGAGATATTTATTAATCCAGAGGGCAAGGTCCAATAAAAACTAACATTGTGGGCTGTGTTATTTTCATTTATTGTGCTAGATCCCATTAGGTTTCTTAAATAACCCTCTAAGGAAAAATTGTTAGAAGTTAAATAAACTGAATTTGGAGAACCAGTTATAGCTTGATATAAATAGGGCCCCCTCTGATTTGAAACTAAAATTGCGGTAGTATTTTGGGTATAATTAGAAGAACGGTTATATAACTCTGTTGTAGTTATAATTAAATTTTCTTGTTTTAATTCCTGTAAGAATGTTGAATTAATAGAAATAATATTAGAAGATTTTGCATTTAATGAATAGACATCAGAGGGTTTAAAATAATTGCTATCAAAGTAAATTCTGCCTTCAACTAAATTATGGGTCAATCTAAAACTTAAACTACAATTATTATTTGAATACTGAACATCTCCGGTATTATTAAGCGTAAGATTTCCAATAAATTTATTTTCATTGTAACCTATTGCAGCATCTAAAGAAGAGGTAATCGTCCAAGTACAATCCCAAAAACTGTTGAGAGTAGTTACAGGAGAGTATACATAGGATGCAGAAAGATTCAAAGTATCAAAAGCAATTACTTTAAAATAAAAAGTGTCTTCATAACTAGGCAATACAAAAGAAGCATTCATTAAAGTATATATCCCTTTTATGGTTTTATTTTCCATAGTAACATTATTCCAGTCTCCTGTTGAATTTCTCCATTGTAAAATTGCACGATCAAGATTTCCCTCGCTATCTGTAATATTAGCATCTACTGAAACTAATTGACCTGGGTCTAAATCATTAAGATTACTAGCATTTGGAGAAGACCAAACATAACTCGGCCCATAGAAATAAGGCGCTGAATTTCCAATACTCCTAGATTCTGTGGAATTAGATCTTGACCATTGATTATTAGCAGTTATATAATACTGGTAGAGCGAATTTGAACTTAATCCTGTTTGATTAATCAAAAGATTCCAGATTTCATTCTCTCCAGTATCAATAGAACCAGTAGAATTAAGAATAATTGTTTTGCCAGTATTGATATAAGTTGAAGAATAGGTAGTAGCATTACTTTCACTAGAATTTATTGGGGGATATTTTTCTAGTTGGGAAGTGTATAACTGAGCAATTTCTGTTGAAGAAAGGGCACGCTTAAAGATCATAACGTCGTCCATAGAACCAACAAAACCCCCGCCAATCCCAGAATAATATCGACCTATTAATAATTGTTTATTTGAGTCTAATGCACGCATAGGGTAATAAGAGGAGGATCCAGCAACTCCATTAACATAAACTGTAACTGATGATGGACCTGCAACTACTGCAACTTGTTTCCAGGTTCCTACTGAGAGATAATTTGTAGTTGGGCCTAGAGCATTATAATTACTCGAACCGCTTCTATACGCGAAAGTAGGGCGGCCAGTGCTAAGTGCAGAATAAAGATAAAAATAACCTAGATCATTTACTTGATATCCTCGACTAATAATTGGATGACTATTGGTATTATCCAAATTAACCCAAGCAACTAAGGTCATTTGAGTAATGCCTGCAAGTTGGTTTGCATATCCTGGACTAATATAACTTGATTCATTTGAAAAATACATACCCTTCCCATATTTTCCGCTTTCAGTTATATATGTGGGTCCATAGATAGTTCCGTCATTTCCAGTTCCAGAATAATCAAAGACTGTTGTATTATCTTCCCCATAATTTGAGTTATTATTAAAAGGATAGAATAAGGCTAGGCTGCTATTAAGAAGAATTTTTGGAGAAATGAAAGAAGTAATATTATTATTAGAGCTATTATAAATACGATAAGTAACTTGAGATAATTTTGAATCATTAATAGATACATTTATGATAAAAGGGCTAACTTCTAAAGTATTATTATTTGGAGTAGGGCTTTCAAATTGAACTCCTGGAGTGGGGAGTAGGGGGCCATAGACATTAAAAGTATCTCCACTAACAACTCCAGTAAGGTCTCCGTCTAAGAAAAAATAATCTTCCAAACTCCAACTGCCCTGATCAAAACTTTCAGAAATATTATAAGAATTACCATTTAAAACCCCTGAAGTAAAGGTTATATAATAACCCTGGCCCAGCAAATCAAATCCTTGTGGAACATAAGAAGGAATTAAATCATCAGTAAAATCAATATAAGGGAGATATGGTGCCGAATAGACCGTTCCTGTTGCAAGGAGAGTTGTTACTGCTCGAGTAGGAACTGCTAATACCAGAAAGAATAAGGTAACGGCTACAATTAGAGAACTTGTTTTTTTCCACCCCATGTGCGAGATAATTAGGTTAATTTATAACTTCCTTTAAGAGGGCGTTCTGAAACTTTGAATCCTTCTTTATTCTTGACTTCGATTTCTACTATTTTTCTATCTATATCTGTACCTCTTAGTTTAATAATTTCCATTGCTCTTGTTCTAGTTCCATTAGGGAAGATTACATTGTAGATAGATACAATTCCATCTGAAAGGAATGATACTGCTTCTCCTTGTTCTACAAAAGTATTTCCAATGTGGGTTGGATTAGTTGTTTCTCTGATTAGGAATGAGGTCATTTTATGGCCTTCTAAGTATCTAAATAATTGTTCCATATAAATTCTAAATCTTGATTCTTCTCCTGAGAAAGCTGAGGCTATACTAGAAAGTGAATCTATAAGTACGACGTCTGGTTCAAATTCTTTTGGAATAAGAACTGGCTGAACATCAATAAGCAACTCTTTTTTTGCTTCTGAAAGAAGTGCTTCTACTGAACG
>Ga0172381_10004928_pt1 | contig 13666 bp, 18 predicted proteins | sample Leawel6488metaG_FD_119754 | JGI IMG/M metagenome (GOLD analysis project Ga0172381, IMG submission 119754) | Leachate microbial communities from a municipal landfill in Southern Ontario, Canada - Leachate well 64-88 metaG | ecosystem: Engineered > Solid waste > Landfill > Unclassified | place... | reverse complement strand
TAAAGAGTAACTTGAACCGGATCGCTAGAATCTCCTTCAAGTAACAAGTTTTTACCGTTTGATTTATTTATTGAACTAGGGTTTAAGTCAAAAGATCCAACGCCAGAATAGGCCCCATATTTTATACCAGTTACTGAAACTGTTATTTTTCCGCAATAAGCTTTTTTACCATCTGACTTTATATATTCGCTTGGTAGCGTGATAACGGAAGCGGCAGAAAAAGAGTAACCAGTTTCAACAAATTTGAAAGTCATTCCTTCAACTGCTATTTTTTTCATTTCACACCGCCGAAATTTCTAAATGCCCATTTATTGTGACAATTCCATCAGAAGCTATCTTTATTTTTGCCTTGGTCCCGCCACTCCCATTAAAATGAGTCAAAAATGCAACAAAGTCATTGAGATTATTTCCGTCGCATGAATTTGGAGTTTGAGGTTTTTTCCAGTCGCTGCTTTTCCATTTACCAGAATCTCTAGACATTGCTAATAGCATTACTGTATCATTTTTTACTGGTTCGATCTCGATTGAACAATAGGCGCCCCCGAGATCAATTAACGGGACTGATAAAATAACTAAGTTTTCAACATCAATAACACCATTGGTTGCCACCTTTTTTATCATAGGAACAACATTAACTGTTCCATCAGAATTTACGGAAGATATAATTCCAGGCATGGCAGATTCAAAGTTTTCAAAACGCCTATCTATCATCTTTTTAATTTCGTTTTCTTCAAACATATTAGTCCCTTGAAAGAGCTTTTCCACTTATAGTAAAGTCGCTACCACCAGTACCATAATTTGTTCCTTTAAACTCAGCTTCATAGACATAGAATTTGCCCCGAATTGAACGAGTATCGGAATCACTTTTTCTAGCGTTAATCCACAAAGGTTTATTTATAGAGACTTCTGGTGTTAAAATACATTCAAACTGAACTCTTTTTTGACTATTATCTGGTTTTTTTTGCACATCTATCTTCTTTGCTTCCCCTGTTTCGCCCATATAATACTTGTAGTTATCTTTAAATGCTGACTCTAAACTTACAGATCTTTCGTCTCTTATCTCTTTTGCGCTTATGAGCCCAGTTGAATACGTTAGAATTAAGCTTTCTAATTCGGTTCCTTTTTTTGTGGTATCAATATAAATCATTTCGTTATTGCTTATGATTACAAATCCACCAAGTTTTCTTAATTTTCTCTTGATAAAATTTTCAACAACATCCCTAATATTTCCAGTGTCTAAATATGGCCCATCTTCTTTTTCAAGTTTTATGGATTTAAGTTCATTGGCTCCGCTTAATGGAACTCCAGCAAAATCAGCTATGTTTCTCAATATTGTGAAAAAAGAAGTTCCAATAGGATAAGAAAAAGAAATGTAATTTCTCTCAAGTGGATACTGGGCTCCTCGTTGCGCTGTGCAAAGAAGCGTTGTTACCGTATCTCCATTTGGAAGATCATCAGTAAAGGCAAGCCCTATTTGCCCAATAAAGATATTTCCAACAATTTGATCTTTATGCCCGGCTCTGAAAATTACACAAGAGCCACCGTCTGTAATTTCTTTTATTGTTTGATCGTTCGCATTGTAAATAGAAAAACGAGCTGATTCTTTATAAAATTCAATTGTTTTTTTTACTTCAAAATCAAAATGAAGATTTTCTATTTGATAACCAGAAGCCGCCGGATCATTACCATTAGGAAATAAGCCCACATATAGTTCTGCAACTCGATTATACGCCATCGAAAGACTCCCACTCATCAGATGTTCCAAAGACTAATTTCCAAACGGTTCCAAAATTTGAAGAAGTTATAACATTTTCACCAGAAGCGTCCATTTTTAATACTCTAAAATCTCCATCATATCCAAGTTTGCTAAATGATCCAATAAGCGAACTGTTTATAACAAGCCTAATAGAATTGTTTTCACCAGCATCAGTAGAAAAGTCACAAAACCAAGAAGAATCTCTTTCGTTCCATAATAAACGAAAAGAACAAACAAAATCTCCCAAATTTACCGTGAATTGCTGATAAGATGAAATTGTAGGATCAAATGGAATTATTTTCATTTTAATAAGCTCGCATTAAGTTTGTCTGTCAAGGCATCAGCTTCAATTTCATCAGCGCTTTTTCTTCCGCCCATTTTTTTTAACGATATAAGTCTTTGGTCCGAAGTGTTTGTTTTTTGTGGGTCATAGATATATTTTCCACTTACCTGCATGATTTTTTTTATTTCTATTTCTCTAAGGACCATTGTAAACTTAACGCTTTCTCCGTCAGCCTTTCCTCTATCTGACTTTATAGAAGTAATTATCATTTTCGGATAAACGATAAGAGAAGTAACAAGTCTTAATGGTTCTTTTTTATCCGCCAAAGCTTCTAGCTTCATATACATTTCTCTAGCCCTTGGCGTTGTCATTTTGTTTGCTTCTGCTGTATTTGGATCGACTATTTCTACAACATCCCTATTTTCACTTTCCAATTTTTCTTTCATTGAATGATTTGAAAACATTCCCTTTATTGTGCATGATCTTAATTGCCTTTGCACATGATCCGCGACAACAGATCCATTTTGTAAAGGGTGTTCAGATACTTTAAATTCAAGCCCGTGTGACTCGTCCATAAAAAGATCAAACGGAATAGCTTCTAATCCTAATTGTTCAGAACGAATGAACAAAGAAGCTGCAACTGGTTGCGCGTCATAATGTTTATTTGTGGCTTTTTGAATCCAACCGATCATATTAAATTTCCGTCAAAATTGAAGTTTGATAATTCAATTTAACCTGTCTTTCGATGATAGATCTTAAATTTGTGTTTAATAACATTCCAATCTTATCAAACTCAGCCCGCATATCTACATTTTGAGTAATGTTATTTGAATTTACATTATTTACGTTCGTTACATTTCCTTTTGCTGCAGCTCCTTCTTTTTTGTTCTCTTTCCAAAGATTATAAGAAGAATTTGTAGGATCAAAGGCAGCCGTATTAGCATCTTTTTTAGAAAATAATCTCATGTAAGTATCATACGTTGCCTTGTATTGGGACTCTGTTATGTCTCCGGCGTCATATTGTTTTTTCGCTATTGATAATGCTTTTTGAGCGTTATTCATGTCTTTATAACTAGCGTCTCTTTTTCCCTCTTCCATCTTTACATCTTTCAATTCACTTAACGCAGAAACAACGTTTGTAATCGAAACCGCGAGCCCAGCCATAGCAGCCCCCATAAGGCCACCAGCGGCGGCCCCTGCTGTCATTGCCATAGCAAGCTCACCCAAATTACCGCCAACAGTAGTACTCTGTTCTCCAGACACTCCTACCATAGTTCCAATAGCGGCCCCCATAGCTCCGCCTTTAGATCCAACCAATTTTAGAAGATTTCTATTCATTCCAATTGATTGATTATTAAAATTTTTCATCGCTCCTGAAAAATCAGCGGTCGCAAGAGATCCACCAAGAGCCGCTAATTTGTATGTAACAAAAGCGGCGGCTATTCCTTCTACAAGATTTGGAATTTTAGCGAGAACTTCAATTAGCTTTTCTCCGTCTTCTGCAAGCGTAATGGCTTTGTTTCCTAAATCAGCCATTCCATCTACAAGCTTTGTTAGATCAATATTTCCTAGTCTTTCAATAATTCCTTTTATTTTATCTTGGTTCTTTTCGACAGCTCCGGCTAAACTCATGTTTATATTATCCATCGCAGTAGACCAAAGCCCAGAAAGCGTTCTTGAACCGACTTCCATTCCCTTATAAAACTTTCCACCTTTTTCAGTAGCGGCTTGCATCGCTCCCGCAACCATTTCAAAAGATATTTTTCCTTTACTCATATCCTCTCTAAGATCAGCCATTGTTCTTCCTGTTGTTTCAGCAAGAACAGTCAAAGGATTGAAACCTGCATTAATAAACTGCATTAGATCTTGCCCTTGTAGTTTACCAGCACTAGCAACCTGTCCCAAAACAACACCTAAAGAAGACATTTTATTTTCGTCTCCTAAAGCAATATCACCAAGTTGTCCCATTAAAATTTTAGTTCTATCAAGAGGAATATTATACTGAATAAGCCCTTTTGATAATCCGGCTAATGAAGCAATTGCATAAGGAGTCTTTTTTGCAAAATCAGTTAAATATGCTGAAAATTCTTTTGCGGCTCCTTTATCTCCTAAAAGAACACTCATATTTGCATTCAAATTTTCAATTTCAGAGAATGAAGAAATAGCCCTTCTAACGGTGCTTAACCCAATAAATCCAGCGGCTACAGCCTTTAATGGGCCAACCAAAGACGAAAAAGAACCACCAAGACCGTTTATCTTTGGTATGTTTTTTTCTGCCTCACGACCTACGTTATTGATCCCCTGTTTTGTTTGATTTAATTCTGTCTGAGTCACATCAAAAGTGGCATCGACTCGGCGCATCAGCGTCTCAAGTCGATTAAGAAATTCTACGTTTCCGCCAAATTTGAAATCAAGGGTAAAGGAATCAGCCTGTGACATTATCTTCTCCAGCATTTAACTCGGCCTTGACTTCGTAGAAGGCATGCCAAGCACTTTTATAATCCTGACTCATGTCAAGAAAGGCGTTTGCCCTTCTTATATCATGAAGAGTCCACCTATCGACAGACTCAGGAGATAATTTCAAATCTCGGACTATTCTCCAGAATTGATATTCTGAACGTAGCCCATCGCTCATAAAGCCAACAATCCCTAAGTCGTCACAGTCGGATCTTTCGTCTCTTGAGAGTTTTTGGACGAACTGGTTTTCTTTGTTTCTTTTCCAGTCGCCATTCTCGAAAAAGGGGTGAATTCATTCACCTCCCAAATGTGATACATCAAATCGTACATTGAATCAAGACGGCATTTGAAATGATCCCAAATGAAGTCTCCCACAAGTTTACCAGATGCTTCGGTATCACTTCCAACAAATACAGTATTTGCAAGAGTGTCACTCACAAAAGAATTAAACTCGTCATCACTCATTCTTGAGAACACATTTGTGAACTCAAAAAATAATTGATCCTTGTTCATTTTCTTTCCAGAAAGACTAAACAAAAGATCAGTTACTTTACGATCAAGATTTACAGAGGCCCTTCCACTAAATGGATACACCTGATATTTTCTTCCTTCTGATTCGAGTTCTTTGTACACTTTGTTTTCCATTTTTTTCTCCAGGGTTAATCAAGATCAAGTCCCAAGCCAAACAAGCTCACCAACAACTGCAATTTTTACATTGCGAGCTGTACCCTTCTTAGAAGAGTTCATTGGGGCAATGCTCATAATCGTAGCAAGACCTGTAATCTTAAAGCTACTGCCAATTCGGACAAATGCAAATGGGTACGGCCCGGCACCAGTTTTTTTGTCTGCCTGAGAAAGAGTTTCAAGAGCATCCAATTGTGGAGATGTTGCCATCATTGGATAGGTGAAATTAAACATGTGGTTGTTATTCAAAGAGCGTTCTACCGCTCCATTTTGCCCTTCAACAAATTCCCAATCTTCGGCAGCACTTTCACAAGTGCCATCACCGTTAAGATCAGTTATTGCAAGACCCCCAATGCTGCTATTGCATTGAGTATGATCCCATGTGCGAAGTACTGGTACTGTAACGCTCATTTTATTTCTCCTTACGCCGTAATGGCAAGTTCAACATCAAGAACGGTATGAATGCTATCCATAATTTTGAAAGAGCCCTTCACATCAGGCAGATTTCTTTCTGCTTTTTCTGCGGCATCAATATCGTCATAATTTGGAACAGTTACAGAATAGTCAGACATAATGTACTGACGATCGTTCGCTGCTGCCTTTGTAAAAATTCCACCAACAGAAGCCCCAATAGATTGAATGCCGGAATCATCATAAGAAACGCCGTATCCATCATTTGCAGACCCAAGAAGATTAAAGATGGATTCCATAACACGAAAACGAATCCAATCTTTTTTAAGCCTCACATCAATAAAAGTGGACTTATCGCCACAAGTCCCAAAGAACGTTCTCGAAACTCCGGCTATTTTCGTATAAAAATTAAGTCCAATATTTTTATACGAAGCAAAATTTGGCACTGAAACGGCATCTGGGGTAATTGAGTTGACTTCTTTATGAGCCCATGTTCCACGAGCCGGATCAACTCCGCAACGGCTTGCAACAATAGCCACGGCTAAATATTCGGTAGGGAAAGAAGTCTTGTTATGAGACCAAATATCTGTGCATTCTGGAGACGTTGCGTTTAAAGACGTTTGAACAGCAGAAGCAATGGTAGGATCGCCCACTTCAATATGGAACATCTTGTAATTTTCAAGACACCAAGTTTCTAATGCCAATGCAAGTGCGGTAACCGTTGCGGCGTCAGAAGCCGCTAAAGCCTGAATACAGAAATGATATACATCGTAAGTTTCAATAGCTGAAGAACAAGCCTCCATTACAACTTCAGCAGTCTGAGTTGCAACAGGAATAATCACAAGCCCTTGAGGATGATTTGTCTGAGAGAAGAAATCTAAAGCCATATAGTATGCTTCGGAAGTTGCCCCAAAATCTGTTTTTACATCATCAGAGCTGTAATATTTCCCTGCGTCTTCAATAGGAGAAGTCAAACTGGTAACAACAACGCCCATAGTGTTGATAGAAGTGCTTGTGACCGCGCTTACAGCCTCGCTAATAGACACTTTTACAACCAAATTCATTTTCTTATCCATTAAGTCACCTCTTAAGTTTCAAAATTTTCATTTCCAATTGTTCCACTAACCGAAAGAATCTTTTTGGAAACGGGCGATGATATTATATCATTGAAATTAACATCAAATTTCATCGTAAACTGTTTTATGTTAAAATCACCATCTTTTACCGATATGTCTACAATGTCCCCAATTTCCCAAATAGAAACTCCAGTATCAAAATTTAAATCTTCACCTTGTAACTCTGATTTTGCATAGTCTCTAAATTCTTTAGACTGCAATGAGTTTTTTATAGCCCTCAATGCGTCTCCATCACCTTCAACTTCATTAAGCGTTATTGAAATTACATTTTGAACGATTCTTTTCTTTGTCCCAGAATCATCAGGACCCGGGTTAGTCATTGCCCCATATTGAGAAACCATCCCAGAGCTAACGGCAATATATAGTCCACTTGGTGCTGGTGTATTTGTTGGAAACTGAATCGCTTTATACCCAAGAGATGAAATCCATTTGCAAAGGAACGATCTAATGTCTAAAGAAGTCATTACAGCACCACACTTACTGAAGCTGGAATTTCTGATTTTGGAACTAAGCACCCAACATATTCATAATGAGAAAAGACTTCATTTAAAAAAGGCATTTCATTTTCAAGTTGGTAAATGTTATTTCCATAAACAACGTATCCGCCCTCATTTCCGCCTTGGGTTCTTGAGGATAAGGCTTCGTCTGAAATCACCTTTACGAGTCCAGTATTTCGGCTTCCTTGAGAATAAGAAAGGGTTTCCTTTGCTGTCATCGAATGTATGGTTCCTTCGACAGTTCTAGAACTAATTGTTCCATCAACCCAAATACCAGAAGTATTATAGGCTCCATTTGACAATTCGGCATATTTGAATGATTTTCCAAAAGCTGTGGGCATTAGATCCCCCCGCTAATTCCAAAACCAGTTTTGAATGATCTCATTAACGAAACGTACGCGACACCATACGAAGTAGACGACAAATCTTGATTTGGAATAGACGGAGCGGCATAAGATTCAGAAATAGAACCCTCAGACCTTGATGTAATAGGTCCACCAACTCCGTTTCCTCTCATTTCTAGAATTCCTATATGCGAAGCCATATAAGATAAAGCCAATGGATAAGAAGTTCCAAAAAAAGACTCTGACACACGAAGCGAGGCTATTTCCATCCACACGTTTACCTTGACGTTTCCCGCAAGTTTATCGGGCATGAAAGAAATAGCTTTCGCTTTCTGTGCATCAGTCATTATTCAGCCGTTTTTGCAGAGTCAGCATTTTCAATTTCTTTTTCAAAAGATGCAATATTTTCGTAAGCAGTTGAGAACGCATCCTTGAACGCGTTTTCTTTTCCGATTAACAATTTGAGCGAATCAAGAGTAAGTTTTGTTGTCGCCCGAGCAATAGCGCGCAACTTCTCATTCTTTGAAGATTTTTCAACGTCAATAATTTCCATTTGGCATTCATCCACATACTTTTTGAATATTGGATGGTTTGACTCAATGGATTCTACTACGTTGGTTCCAGGCAGAAGATTTTTACCGCTGTGATTTACAACAGATAAAAGATTATTTATCACAATTTGCATAATAATTCTCCAGGGTTATGCGTTAAAAAAAACAGGGAGTGCGCAACACAGAAAATCCATGTTACGCATTCCCTGGAGGGGATCACACACCATCGCCGTAAACAGCAGTGGTAGGACGCTTGAACACTGTTCCACCGCAACGACCAAAGCAATTCACAATGTAGGCAAGGCCCACTTCTTGAGGAGTCTTTTGGCGGAATGGAATCGGAAGAACATAAGAAAGGCAAGATACATCACGTTTGTAAAGCATCACTCGAGAAGTACCACCAACACCAGCAGCATCAAGAGCCGGGCATTCGTTCCAATTAACGATTCCTTGAGCCGCAAAGACCGTTTTAAGGTGGTCAATAATCTGCTTGTCAGAAGTGTCATTTTTTGGAGTAGACGAGATATGAACGAATGCATCATGAGGGATCAGGATACTATCAGCAATAGAAGTAGGCTTTCCATTAGCTCCCTTCGTGTTTGTGCGAATAGTATTGATCATCGCCTGAATATCGATAGTGATCTGAGCGAGTGTTTTCTTGTTCCAAGCAATAGATCCGCCCGTTCCTGTAGCCGCCAAAGTGACAATAGGAACGTTAGTGTTGTTTACAAGTCCAGTAAAACCGCTTGTCGCATCTCCCAAATAAATCAAAGTGTCAACAAGTTCGTCGATCTTACGGCGAGCCGTGTCTGCTTCGTCACGAGAAATGTCTTGACCAGCAAAAAGCCATCCTTCAAGTTCTTGATCCGTATAGGAATACGAAGCACCAACGGTGTGGAGAAGGTTTGTTGCAAGTTTCATCGCGCGGGATACAGGGGGCAAGTCCTTTGCGCCATCGGAAACAATCTTGGCCATTCCTAATTCTGAAATGGTTTTATAGGTCCATGATTTTACCCACGGATTAATGCCAGTCTGCATAGGAACAAACGTTGTGGCATCAAGATTCTCGCGAGGGAGCGCGTATGTCTCTGTGAGAATCTGATTGAAAAGCCGATTAAGCTTACTGAGGTCTGTATCGTTGAGTTTCATCTCTTTTTCTCCTTAAGAAAGCTCGATCTGCGAAAGTTCGCCGTCGGACGCTGAAGTTTTGAAAATTGCCCCGCTGATAGCTGTATTCCCGCCGGAAGTCGCGGTAATGTTGTACGAGGAATCGAAATAAACTGGTTGTCCATCAAGAACATCACCATATACAGTTGCCCAGACTCGGCCTTTTGAAATAACATTCAAAGCTTCGTACTGTTCAAATTCATCGGCAATAGTGACTCGTTGTGCTATGCCCTTAAAGTATCCACCTACAACGACATCAGCACCGGCAATATCGTTTTCTCCCACAACAGCAGTAAATCCAGATGTACCAACACTTACTGTAAACACATCGGAATTTTGAAGTGCTCCAACGGATGCAGCTTCGACATCAAGCTTTGTAGTTCCATCGGTGACAACATAAAGCGGGTCATTCCAAGAAGCCACAAGAGAATCAATTACGGTGGAAACAGTAGACTCACTCGTGGTTGTTGCTGTGGCTACTGAAACTCCGTTTTTCAGTACAGTCACAGTTCCCGCAGCAGCAGTAACCAAAGTAGGAGTAATATCAAAAGTGCGTTTTGCGCCAGAAGAAGCTGTTGCCTTTGTGGGCCAAACTGCATCGCCAGCACCAAACTGACCAAACAAAAGGAATCCACCTTCTTTTGCTACGGCGACTTGAAGAATCCCGGTATCAATAACCGCAGGAATACCAGGTACGATAAGACCAGGGGCCCCAATAGAGCGACCATATTCATTTGCTTCAAAGGACATTATTTACCCCCATTCTGTAATTGTTTCTTTTTTCCAAGACCTGAGCACATATCGTTATAGGCCCTTTCTGGGTCTGAGTCTTCCAAATGAGTTTCGGAACCACGAGAATCAAGAGACTTTTGGGTGTTTTTTGCAACCAATTCAAGATTTCGGCAGGCAGAATCAAACATACCCGCGAAATAATCTTGACTTTTTCCATTTAGATCAATACCATCATAGGCTTTTAGAATTACCGAACTCATAATGGCTTCGGTAGAGTCCGAGGATTTTACTTCGCATCCGAAGCTTTTGGCTTTGTCAATAAGGGCCACTTTTGCACTTACTGCTGCATCTACAGTATCAGAGCTTTTGCTTTTTTCTTTTTCAACCTTAAGCTCAGCTTGTAGTGCATCTCTGGCGGCAAGAGCAACGTCTTTTTCTTTGTTTGCAGTTGCAAGATCCGTTTTGAGGGCATCCACATCATGCGTAGCTTTTTGGAATGCAGCAATAACGGCTTCATCAGCTTGGTACTGTACACTATCCAAAGTTAATGTTTTCATTGTATCGTCCTTCTGTTTGTTAAAAATTTTTTCAATATCACTAGAGTCACCAACACGAAATCTAACTGAATCTCCGGCCCTTCCTGCATATACAAGCGCAATGTGATTATAAATCATATCGCTTTGTTTTTCATCATGCGGCATTCCTTGCCATACCCCAGATTCAGGAGTCACATTGCAATCATATCCGCAAGAAAAAGCCTTCACGTCGCCGCGCTTTATAGCATCAATCGCCGTTTTATCAGTTACAGTGACAGTTACAAATCCATTAAGCCCATCAAACTCAGCATCATTTGCGCTCATTCCAACAGAAAGACTTTTAATATTTTCTGGAGTAACATCTTCGTTCGGGTGCGTTAAAACAATAGGCTTTATATTCAGAGTCGGAATACTTTTTTTTACTTCTTCTACTGGGCGAACTCGGTTGATTATCTGTCCGTTGTCTCCCATGTACCGGAAAACTCCGGCACCAGTAACACACATTTTACCAGTAAGATACCCTTCTGGGGTACTATGAAAAATGTTTGTGTCGACTTCAGAATAATCGCGAGAATTTATTTTCATCTTCAATCAATTTAATTACGTTAAATAAACAAAAACAAATTACATTCAAAAACACCAAAAGATAGCATACTACTTTATTTCAAAATCTACACTCGCTATAAGATTCCCAGTGTCAAAAAGCGGCTTTGGGTCTGGTGTTGGATGACTTTTTTTAGTTTTAGGGCTATTAGGCAAATACTTATCGCTATCAAGCATAGCTCTTTGTATTGCTCCTTTGCATTCAACCCCTATTCTTCTCATTGCGTTACCTGGAGATTTAGACCCATCCATCACTTGTTTCATTTGAGACATTGCCACTTTAGTGATATGTTCTCCATATTCTTTAACAGCTACACCCATAAAATCACGAGCGGGTATTTCTGCATAAGGAGCCCCATTTGAACAAACACCAGGCTTTCGACCAAAATTAAGAGTTGCAGCAATAAGAGCTTGGCTTGCTGGCTTTACAATTTCGCCCTCTTTTCTTTTCTCTCCAGTATCAAGCCTATGTTTTGCTTCTGCATAAGATTTGTTCCCATCTGGCCACCCAACTCTAATTGATCGAGTTTCCATAAACTGAACCCGTGACTTCATTTTTTGAAGTTTTATAAAGAAGTCATCCATAGCATCAGACATAATTAGACCTTTGGGCTTTTATAATCATTCATAAAAGAAATGTCCCACGGTAGCGCAATACAACGACAATTAAAATCTTCACCAGGGTGCAATTTAACCATTGCAGCAGTTCTTTTGTGCTTAACCATCTTTCCGTTTTCTACTGTAAAATAGACGGTTGAGTCTTTCCAAGAACAAATTAAACCCTGCATTTTTATGTGGCTTTCTCTTGTTCTTCCATCTTTTCCAGCAGCCCACTGATAGTAATCTAATCCAGCCTCTTCTTGTTGAGCCTGAGAAATAGCCGAATTTAGTTTTGCTGTCTCTGTTCTTGCTATTAATTCAGCCTTTGACTCTGACATATCCTTTGATTCTTTTCTAATCAAAGACATTGTTTCTTTTAATGTTCTGCCCTTATTGACAGAATTATAAACAATATTTGAAATTTTTTTATTTATTTCTGCTGAAGATGATTTGCATTGCTGTAAAAAATTATCCTTCCAAGCGTCTATTGTTTTTTTCTTGGATCCATAAGGAAAATACCTTTGACCTACAACCATTTCAGAAAAATTAGAAAAAGACTTTGTGCAAAAAGATTCTATCGACTCTGCTAATTTATCTACCGAAGAAATAAAATCAGGAGATAGCGCGGCTTCTGAATTTACCTGAACTAATTCTGTGCCATCGTCGTGAATACCTGATTTAGAAATAGCTGAATTGGCCATTATTTCAGAAATTCTATTTAGCTCATTCTTTAATAATTCTTTAGCCAATCTTTCTTCTTTCCAAGGGAAAAAAGTATTAGCGGAAAGAACAGGAGGACGGCCCTTTTTAGCCATTTTAAGAGCTTTCATCCTATTAAAGAACTCAACAAAGTTCATTAGGTGTTGACCTCAAATTTTGAAGCGTCTCCATTTTTAAACATAATTTTTTCTATTTCGTCCGGGATCTTTACGCCCATATCAAAAAGAATTTTCATTATATCAGTTTGAATTTTCAATGTGTTAAGCCTTTCAGTTTGAGTCATTGTGGACACACTTCCAAAATCAAACTCAGAAGATTCTTTAGACCCCATATTTCTTCTTGTAAAATCAGAAATAAGGGAACACATTGGACGATAGAGTGTTTTAGTTCTCCATTTTTCTACAAGAGCCTCGTAAGCCTTAACGTCAGCCTCATTTGTTTGAGAAAGCCCCGTTGCCGTCTGACCAAATAAAATACTTACAGGTATTTCGCTTCTTGCTGAACAAATCATCATCAGAATTTTAAGAGATTCAGGAATGCCAGCAAAGTTATGAGAAAGCATCTGGAAGGTGTCGTTCTTGTCACCAAATACGGCTCGCATAGAACTCATGCACCGCTTTGTCAAGCTTATGCGCTCTCTTATCTTAGCCTCTCCATTCGGCCTAGACAACATTTCAACAAACCCATCCATGCTAAAAATTGAAATTCCGCTTTCCGCGAGCATATTCGACATTCCAGTAATTGAAGCGCCTAAACTTTTTAGCGCATCTTCTACCATTTGCACAATTGAAAAACCAAAGTAATAACGCCTTGCGTCTAAGTCTAAATTATCTGGAGCTAATCGCCCCTTTACAACTGTGACTCTCGATGCGTGAATTGTTTCATAAATTCCATCTGGTTTTCTGCATTTGAAAAATTCAACATCGTTATAATATTTAGATTCTGGTAATTTTACAAAATCAGAATCATTCAAATCAACAGCAGCAGAAGAAAAAACCTTGTAACCAGTCACTTTTTCAGAATCTAAAGGAGGTTGATTAAATAAAGTTTTTCCTTCATACAAAGTAACGATAACGGCTCCACCAAAAAGTCTCGTCCATATTCCGGCATCGGTACAAGCATCTAAAAGCCCTATTTTGTATAAAGCTTTTTGTGTTTTTCCATCAGTGTCTCCAATAATTGAAATATC
>Ga0172381_10004927_pt1 | contig 13669 bp, 10 predicted proteins | sample Leawel6488metaG_FD_119754 | JGI IMG/M metagenome (GOLD analysis project Ga0172381, IMG submission 119754) | Leachate microbial communities from a municipal landfill in Southern Ontario, Canada - Leachate well 64-88 metaG | ecosystem: Engineered > Solid waste > Landfill > Unclassified | place... | reverse complement strand
TCTCGGACCCTGTAAATCTAGCATGATAGAAACCTTGCGATCACTTTTCTTATTAAAAGCTTCGACAATCTTTTGAATTCTCTTGTATTGCTCGTAAGTAGCATGAGAAAAATTAACGCGGACTATATCCACGCCATTCTCCATAAGCGCTGTCAAATCTTTTTCTGATTCTGATTTTGGGCCAATAGTGGCTACAATTTTTGTGTTCATAATTATATTTTAAATTTAAATAGCAGATTTTAGTATAAAGTAAAAATGATTTTTTAACAAGGTTTTATTTAATTTTTCTTAAGTAATTAGTTAAATCGGCAAAAAATTCTAAATTATTCAAACTCGCCAACTTTTGACCTAACGGCTCATTGGCTTTAAATAAATGATGCAAATAAGCTTTGGTATAACGGCGTAATTCCGGAATCCGACTCTTAGCATTAATCGGTGAAAAATCATTAATATATTCAGCGTTGCTAATATTGAGCGTCTGATAAAATTTAGGGGCAATTGTTACTGGTTTATCTAAACCTTTTGGGTGAGAAAAACCTTTAAATCGCGGCGTAAAATTAAATAAACGTCCATGCCGCCCCTCGCGAGTCGGAATAACACAATCAAACATATCCCAACCCATTAGATAAGAACGATAAATATCGTCTGGCGTTCCCACGCCTAAGGCAAAACGAATCGCCTCTTGAGGAATATAAGAGGCAGTCTTAAACATCACTTCGGCTAAAAAATTTCCCGCCTGATCAATCGGTCGCGCGCCAAAACCATAGCCATCAAAACCAATCGCCGCTAATTCTTGAGTGCAGTGTTCTCTTAAATCAAGTTCGGCTCCTCCCTGGACTACACAAAATAGAAGCGGCCGCTTCGCTTCAGTTATCTTTCTAAGTTTAAGCTGTTTCAAATATTCTACTTTACAACGTTTGGCCCAAACAATCGTTCGCGCAACCGCTTTTTCGAGATCAACTCGAGAAAATTCATTCGGTGGACAATCATCCAGACAAACCATCATATCAACCCCCAAATCAAATTGGATTTGAATTGATTTTTCCGGAGTGAGTTCGTGACGTGAACCGTCAATCGGCGATTTAAAAATCACTTTCTCATCATCAATCTTTCCCATATTCCGACTGCGATGAATCAAAGAAAAAACTTGAAAACCACCACTATCAGATAACAGCGGCCGAGAACAATCCATAAATTTATGGATGCCTTTAGCTTTTTTGATAAGCGCTGGCCCCGGCTGAAGATAAAGATGAAAAGTATTAACCACCATTGCTGGTGTTTTAGTTGCTTTAACTTCTTTCTCGGTTAAAAGCTTAACAAACCCCCGGGTGGCATCAGGCATAAAAAAAGGAGTTGAAAGTTTTCCATGAGCGATAGTAATTGTGCCACGACGTATCTTAGATTTAGAGTTAACGGGAGTTAATTTAAACATATTAATTATTGGACTAAACCAGAATTGTTTAAACTGGCAATATTATCATCTTCCAGCTTGGTAGTTTTAGGACCACCTTTTTTTTCTAAAGCTGATTTAGTGTCTTGATCAATCGCGCTGGCGACTGATCCCGGAATCAAAACTAGCAAACTATTACGCTGACTATCAGTTGGAGTAATACTAATATTAAATTCAGCCGTTGCCTTATAAGTCGATACTGGCAAAGCGCCGATATTCCAAACGACAGTGTGATTAACATTATCAAAACTTAAATCACCGCTTGAAACTTTACTATTATTATCAAAGCTGACATAATCAGGCAATTTAGAAACAACCCGGGTATTACCTAATTCATGTAAATTATTTTCAATTGTCCAATAAACTTTAAAAGCTGTTTTTTGATTAACCTTCGGTGGCAACGGACCAGAACCAACGGGGGTATTATTATCATCAAAATACAAAACTTTCTCAGTTAAATTCAAATCACTATTTATTTTAATGTTTATATTGTTGCTTTTACTATCACTCAAACCGCCTTGGCGATTATTAACATTAAACTGACCATAACTTTGGATGGTAAAACTCTTGCCCAAATCACTACTGTTATAAGAACGAACATTAATTGAGAAATCAATGACCCCCTCCTCCCCCGGAGCCAAATCAGCCAAAGCAGGAATTTGTTCCTTAGTCCAAGTAACCACACCATCACCAATTACACCATTATTTTTATTCTTAAAAGTATTCCAATCAAGAAAATCACTTTTTAACACGGCCATTATAATAACATCCTTCAATTCGCTGTCGCTCTTATTGGCGTAATTTAAAGAGTAATTTAAAGAATCGCCAAAATTAGCCGTGTTGTCATTCTTACTGCCATTGGCAATCAAAGTCAGATTAAGATTGCTATTAGCGATATTGAGATCAACATTTTTTTCAGCAAACACATAAGAACTACCATTATCTAATTTTCGACTCAGCTTAACTACAATTGTTTGATTGTCATCGACCTTCTTATTAACCTTATAGTAAATTGGTAAACGATAAGTTCCGTCACTCGGATTTAAACCATGAACTTGCCAGATAAAACCGCTAGTTTTATCGACTTTAAGCTGGACTTCTTTAGAAGAAATGGCTGAAGAAGTGGCAATTGAAGTGACTGGATTCATTTGCTTGTCAGATAAAGAAATATTTTCTGGCATAGAAAATGAAAGTTCAAAATCATTTAAAAAGTTATCTTTGACATTCGAAAAAACCAAATCAATTTCATTTTCTTCATTAACTAAAGCCACATTGGCATATTCAAAATTTAAATCAAAACCTAAATCATTAACTAAAACTGAAGCCACCGCCTCCTTTTTAAATTCGCTTGATAAACCACCCGGTTCATAGCTCAAATCAGCGCTAAACATATTAGCGGTATCTTTTTCAGCAAATAATCGTCCTTTAACAGTAATATCAGCTTGGCCGCCAATTGGTAAGGCTGGCAAACTAAAATAATTTTTAACTGTTGAAGTCGGAGTCGAAGTAGCGGTTGAGGCGGAAGTGAAAGTAGAAATTGGCTGACCGCTAACTCCGGAAACTTCAGAAGCAATATCGGTCGAAGTGGAAATCGATTGAATACCTGTTCCGGAAACACTAGAAACAACAAAAGAATCAGGATATTTAAGTTCTAGTTGTAATGAGTTAAGACTAAATTTACTATGATTTTGATAATGGATTGTATAACTGAATTCCTCGCCGCTTTTAACCTTCTCTGGAGCGCTGATTGTCAAATCAACGGAAACAGCATCAGAAGAAGTATGGAAAAAATAAAAATAAAAGCCATAACCAAGACAAGCTACAACCGCCAACACAAAAAGTTTCTTGATAACCGACACTAAGATTGACCCCTTTTCATGGTGGATATGGGACACATCAACCATTTCACCGGATTTATTCCGATAAATTTCTGAAAGATTGTCATCAATTTCTTCCTGGCGCGCTTCTTTTTTTACTGCCTTTTCAAAAAGGTCCACTTGATTTTCACTAGGCACTGGACGTTCCACAAAAATCGGTTCTTCCGGGTTATTCTCGTCTTTATTTTTGGATCGCTTATTAATCGACATATATTTAAAAATTATTTATTAGCTATCAGTAGACTGATAAATTGATCACGATCAAGGACTAATTCATGTTTTAAACTATTAGCATTATCATTATTAGAATCCCAAATCAACCGAGCAAAACTAGGCAGGGTTAATTCAGTAGAAAAATTTTCTGCTTCCGCTCCCGGCTGTTTCTGAACAAATAAGGAATAAGGAAACAAACTAGCATCAGTCGGATTAAGCCACTTGTTTAAACGGCTTAAGAAATCAGTCTTTTCTTCTTTTTGCCATAGATTCAAAGGCAATTTATATTGTAAAGTAACAGTCGCGCTGGTTCCTGGGTCAAGCATTAACCAATTAGCAAAAACTGTCTTACCATTTTCTTGATATATCTTGGTTCTGGTATTTTTATCAGTAACAGCTAAATTTTCTGTTTGGGCCAGTAAATCATTAGTTTCCCAAGAAGAATCAGGAGTGCCAAAATATTTTTTATCAGGCGCCACGAAGCCGGAAGCGGATAATAGTTCGCTGCCCTGTGGCACATAGATACGCAACCAATCGACATTACGAACCCCAACAAGTGGCGTATTCTTGGCGGCCGTATGCGTTCTAGTAATCGTTACCGTATCAATAATAGAGCCATCGCTAGCAATCGCTGCCTGATGTTGAATATTTTCTTTGATTACTCGATCAGTCTTTGCTCCGGCAATATTAGTATTGGTCACCATTAAATAATCAAAAGGTGTCGCCGACATCGCTCCGCCCCAATTATGGTTGATGACCGTCTTTTCTAAATCATCATCCTTAAAATAGAACATGATCTGTTTAGAGGAAAGACTGTCTTCAGAAACGTTTAATAATTTTATTAAATTATCTTTATTTAACTTTTTAGGCAGAATTTCTAAAATCTTTGCCATCAAATCACCAATAATTTTTTTTGGTTTACCATCCTTACCCTTAGGTAGACCCGCGACCGCCGCCGGATTATCTTTGATAATATTATCTCTTTCCGTAGTAAGTTCGACTTGCTGCCAAAAATTATCAGCCGTAATAACTATTCCATAATCTTTGGTCATATCAATCGGTCCGGTAACTGTCAGTAATTTTTCGACCACGCTCGGCGTAAACGAAATTACGCCATCAACTGACGGACCATCGCTTTTTTCATAAAACCACATCAAATTTTTAGCCGTCGTCGGCCAATCAGGCCACCAGTTGGCGTCCCAAAAATGCCATTGCGGATTAACTAGCCATAATGGTTCCGGCGCTTTTATTTTCTCTTTCAGACCAGCCTCGGTGTCATAGGAACCGCCACCCGGAACTTCTAAATCACGGATTTTCCCTTCTCGAAAATCAACCAAAGCATAACTGCCTAAAAAGCCACCTGAGCCTCTCATCTCAGCATTATTTTGAAAAACCAAAAGATAACGCTTATCCCGACCAGCTCCTAAAAATACTTTTAGCTTATCAATATTATCAATTGCCAACGCTAAATTATCAGGTAACTTAGAAATTTTATCAGACAAATCAGTAAAACGGTTGCGATATTCGTCTGGCAAATTATTAATATCAATATCAGCCAATTCTTTTTTAAGCTCGCGGGAATCGTTTAAAGCTAAATGTCCATGAACTGAGAAATCATCCAAAATTTTTATCCAGTCGCCATCGTTGTTAGACAACCCCGCTAAAGATTTAGATAATTCACTACCTAGATCAGCTCCTAATATTCCAGCTTTTAAGATTTTTTTACTCTCAGCAGCTAATTTAAGTTTAGGATTAGAAGATAGCGAAGCTAGCGACAATAAGGTGCCATTAATTCCCGCCATATCATCATTAGCTTGTAAAAAATCAACGCCGGCACTGGCAAACTTATTCTGAGCCGAGGCTAAATCAAATTTAGAAGCCGCCGCCTGAGCCCCCATTAAATTATTAACGGCTGACTGGGAATGAGTCATAATCTTATCTTCTAAAGAAGATAAATTAAAAACGTGCAAATAAGCCATCAACTTAAAAGGAATAATTAAAAATAACAAAACTAAAAAGAAAGAAAAAAGCGATTGATACCATTTAAGCTGCCAATAATCCTTTACAGATTGCCGACTAGAATTTAATTTTAAAAAACCGCGACGGGCTTTTTTTAATTTTTTTGAATTATTGTTTAAAGCTTGATCGAATTGATAATGCCGGTTTTGCAAAATACTGGCGACTGATTTTTCTAAGGAATAAAAAGGCTTAATAATTTTCTGACTCTTTTTACAAACACTTTTACTCTCTTTATTAAGTTCCCGATTAATTTTTTTCTTTAACTTATTAATCTTGTGTGAAGAGGCTTCAAAACCGTCAAGACTGTCTAAAAAATTAGGAGACATTCCAGATTTTTTAGCAAAATAAAAATCTTTTTCTTGGTGATTATTTTTTTTCTTTTCCTGATGAGGGCGCAAGTCTACCACAAAACCTGACGCCACCAGACGTTTCTTGCTATTATCCGTTTTCTTTTTATCATGATTAAACATTTATTTTAAACGGGCTAAAACTTTATTATAAATATCACTAGTTCGCCGGGCACATTCCCACCAACTATATTTTTTTATCTGCTGATAACCGCGCTTAATTAACTCTTGGCTCTTATCGGGATGATCTAAAATATTTTCAATAACACTAGCCATTTCCTCTTTATTTTCCGGGTCAAAATAAACAGCCGCTTGACCTAATATTTCTGGCATACTGGCTCTATTAGAACTAACCACCGGACAACCATGAGCCATCGCTTCAAGTGGCGGCAAACCAAACCCCTCATAAAGAGAAGGAAAAACATAAACGGCCGCTTCTTGAAATAGCACTTCTAGATTAATATCGGAAACATAACCGGTAAAAACTACTGGGCTGTTATTGTTTTCTTTCTGCCACAAATTATTTACCCGAGCAATCTCTTTTACCCGATTATAAAAATAATCCTCTTTACCGACTAAAACTAAACGCAAATCTGGACGCTTATTATGTAATCTTAAAAAAACTGCAATTAATCCTTCCAAATTTTTATGGGGATAGGCATTACCGACATATAGCAAAAACGGGCCATGGATATTATAAAGGTTTAGAGTTTTTTTGTTATCAAGTTTAGCAACAAATAATGAATCATTACCTTTTGCTAAATTAGCTATCCCCTCATAAGTAACTTCAATCTTACTATCATCGGCCTTAAACTGCTCGATTAAATCATTCTTAGTAAACTGGGATACCGTAATTACTTTTTTTGCTCGCCTAACAGCCGAAGAAATAATTAGCCGATAAGCCTTATCTTTAAGCCAATAAACAAAAGGTGGTAGAGTTGAAGCTCGAGAAGTCGGAAACTTCGTTAAAATTAAATCATGAATAGTGACAACATAAGCACCGGCTTTAATAAGCGGCACATTAAAATGAGGAAAATGCATTAAATCAATTTTAGCTTTCCGCCACTTATAAGGAACCTCAAATTGCTCCGCTAAAGTATACCAACGAGATTTTATCAATTCTTTTTTAACATGAGGATTAGGACAAATAAATTCATCGATATTTTCCGGGGATAAAAAAATTACATAATCTATCGGTTTATCAACGTTGATTGCAATTACGTTATCAACTATTTCTTGAGTATAACGCCCTAATCCTTTACCTAAAGGACCATAAAAACGGGCATCAATGCCGATTATTAAACGTTTTTCTTTATTGTTCATGGTTAAAAAATTAAACAAAATAACTAAACAAAGGGCAAACCGGCCGGCGGTTCATTCTTTTTATTCTCTATTTTCTGAGCACTACTTGATCCACTATCTTCGACCCAAAATAAATCATTATCATTTATTTCGGTTTTCTGAACAGTTTCTTTATTTCCCGAATCAAGATTTCTAAAAATATCCGGCGGTAAAGACTTGGTGGTAGTTTCTTCAAAAATAGGTAGCGATGACGGCGCATCCGCTTTACGTCCCGGAGCCTTTTGAATAAACGGCGCCTTAACATTAGATTCCAAAGGAAAATGCCAAAGAGTAGCCAATTCTTCAATATTCATAATACCGGCCGGACGACCCAAACCACTACGATGCATATAATTTTGCATCAACGAATTCTTTTTTATCACCATTCGAGAATCTTTAGAAAAATAGGCGGTCTTGGTTGCCGTCAAACTCATATCTGGTTTTAAATTGTTAAGATCAAGCGCGGCAAACTGTTTTACCCAACCAACTAAACCGCTAACCACTTTAGAACGATTAATCAACTCTTTCTTAGCAATATAAACCACTCGCATCTTAAAACCAAAGCCTAGTTTAGCTGATTTCATTTGAATCGCTTCAATCTGCTTCTTTTTTTTCGGGGTTAATTCCATCATTGATAATGGCCTGGTTTCCACCGGTTTAACATCTTTCCAAATAGCAAAAAGGTACTCACTGATTTCACCTAACCAGGTAACAAATCTAGTCAGCCAGCCTTCTTGCTTAACCGCTTTGCCTAAAATCTTATCGACCTCTTTATCGGATTCTTTAATCCAATCAAACCCGGTCGGAATTACAATAAACTGAATCCATAACTGTTCTCCTTCATTTAGTGAACTGCATAGATCCATCAGTGAAGCCATCGGATCTTTAAATTGCGTTTCGAGTTCACCAAACTTATGTTCAAATTCTTGATACATCTTGATTGGATAAACTTCAGGCGCTCCTTGAATAAATTCTGCCCCCCAAATATCCCATTCATCGTCAGGAAATTTAGTCGGCATTCCGGTAACATAATCATCGATTTCGGAAATTTCCGCATCGGGATATTGAGAATAAACCGCTGATTCCACTAAAGATCGATATTCTTCCGGGGTTCTAATTAAAAACTGGGTATAACCATCAATTGATACTATTTCAAAACTAAAAGATTGTTGAAATTTACCTTCAAACCATTTTTCCCAAAAACTGACCGAACCATGAGCGCCACCGAGATAAGTAAACAGATTTTAAACCGCTTTCGGTGATTGCGCATTGCCTCGAGGAATATCAATTGCAAGTAGGACATTTTTCAGAGTAGCCGCGAATTTATTATTCATGTACATCAGATATATTTCCCTGACGCCAAGTAAAAAAACCACCGCAATAATCATCCAGCCAAAATTAATAAAAAACTGCCAAGCCATATCAGCCGGCGCGGCATTCCAATACTCATTCAAACGGGTAGTATTTATAACGATATCCATGGCTTTATTTTATCATATTTACCAAAAAACAAAAACGCCCCAGCGACCAAGCTGAAGCGTTTTTTTTCAAATTAAAATTAATTCTGCCAATCTTTGAGTCCGTACATGCCCCGGCCGGTTAAAACATAACGATTATCTAAAATAAGCTCATTATGGACCGTCGCCGGATTAGCTAGTTTGCGATCAAATTTAACCTCATTAATGCTATTAGCAATTTCGGTAAAATGCATCGGACGATTAGCATTCTTAAGGACTAAATAAATTTTGTCATTTATAGTTTTAGGTTTTATTTCATGAGAATCAGCTTCCCCCCACTGACCAAATTTATTTTGATCAATGTTCTTAATCGCCTGAAGCAAAGAATAAAGAATCTTATTAGAATTGATTATTTCCGCTTTATCCGGAAAAGTCTGGCTCTTAAACACTGGGGTAATATCAGCTTTATGGCTTTCGATTCGCTCCTGATACTTATTATAAGTATCTAATCCCTTAAGCAAATCCAGTAATTCTTCAGTCGTTAAAGTTTTTTTAATCTTATCAACTTTAGCCATTAAATCATCGGCCAATTCTTCAAGTGGTGTAATTTCCGAATCTTTTAATTTATAAGAAAAATTAAACTTATCAGAATTTTTAACCGTATCGAGGTCATCTTCTAATAATTTAGAGATTAAAAAATCAAAATGATTGCGGTAGATAGCCCGTGTTTCTTTACTTACTTCCTCTTTTTTATCATTACCGATTTCAAGAGCGTAAACTGTCAAGATATCTAAAAGATAATCACGGCGCAACATGCCACCATGTTCTTTTAAGAGCTGATCAATAGTCGTCCTCAAAAAGCCTAAGCAAGATTCTAAATTTTCCAACTTTTTAATTTTTTTAATGCTAGCGACTTCTATCTGACGAACACGCTCACGCGTCAACTTATGCATTTGACCAATTTTTTCTAGAGTTTCGCCTTTACCACCTTTTAAACCAAAACGACGTGACAAGACATCACATTCACGATCTAAAAGCTCTGAAAAAAGATTATTAACGATGGTAACAGCATCAAGACGAGCCAATTCTTCGCTCTTCTGTTCTTTTACCAACTGTTCGAGAACATTTTCCATACTATTTTTACTATTTAAAAAAGAATATAAATTATTTATTCCTTAGTTAAGATTTTCACTTATATTTTATAATATGGTCAATTTATCACATTATTTTGTATTAGTCAATAGTATTAGACCCCTTCCTTTGATCATTTAAAAATGACCTTATTTTAGAATAATTTTTTAACAAAAACGGCTCCCGAAATAAAGCAAACCCCCCCATTAGTAGTAATCTGATAAAAATCTTAAATTTGCCAGACAGGTCTTGCTTAGACCAAAATTTAATAACCAAAAGATGCTGGTTTAGAAATGACCAAGACCTGACCTGTCTACTCTTATTTAATCGGTTATTTAAACTAGCCCGAAATCCTTCACCGACAGCGGAAACTGTTCGATCATGATAGATTATCGCCTCAGGAACAAGTTTAGAAGAAAATCCTGCCAAAAATAGTCGATATGCTAAATCACAATCTTCTTTATACATAAACATCCGCTCGTCAAAATAACCGGTTTTTTCGTGAATTTTTTCTAAAGCTATTAGACGATATAAACCAGCCGCGCCTGAAGGTCCGAGAATTGGAAAATTATGAAACTGCCCCGCATCTTCTAGACCTTGACCGATATCAGTAAATACTAATCCCGGATGTAAAGACAAACCACAAGTATCAATTTTGGTAGTAAATTTCTTATTGGCAAAATCCCAACGTAAAACTTTAGGCGCCACTGACCCAAGCAGACTATCAGCGTCTAAGACCGCTGATAATTTTTTTAAAGCATCAGGAGCAATTATCGTATCCGGATTAATAACAAAAAAGGCTTCAGCCCCCCAATCACGAGCTCCGCTAATCATCATATTATAACTTTTAGCAAAACCGAGATTTCCACCCGACCAACGCAGATCAATTAATTTTTCTTCTTTATTAAAAACATCATCGATATACTCCCTGTTATAATTATCTGGCTCTTCACTATTGTCCCGAGCTAAAACTAAAAAATCACCTCGCGGCCATTCTTCTAAAGCTTTAAACAAACTATCTAAAAAATAGGGTAAATATTTAGCCGTGTCGGCGTTATAAGTTATAAAACCAATAGCAATCTTCATAATAAAATTAAATAATCATCTTTTCCGCCAACCGCTCTTTAGCCAGATTCTGCGCTCTAAGTAAACTATCAAAAGTTCCGGCGTCCAACCACTCTCCGGTAACCGAAGCGACATCAAGTTCGCCTTTTGCTAAATAAGCATTTAAGACGTCAACGATTTCTAGTTCTCCTCGTCCACTCGGTTTTAAATTCTTGGCAATCTCAACCACTCGGTGATCACAAACGTAAAGTCCAGTTACAGCATGGTTACTGATATATTCTTGAGGTTTTTCGACAATTTGCCGCGCCTTCATTGTCTCATCAAATTTAACGACTCCAAAACGTTCCGGATCAGGAACATCTTTCGCAAAAATTTTAGCGCCACTTTTAAAATTCTTAATTTCTTCAGAAAAATCTTCCTCAAAAATATTATCGCCCAAAATCATAGCCACATTCTCTTGATCGATAAAATTTTCACCAATAATAAAAGCCTGAGCTAATCCTTCCGGCTTATCTTGAATTTCATAAGTAAATTTAACGCCAAAACGACGACCACTACCTAATAAATTAAGATAATCACCAGCCCTTTCTGGAGAGACAATAATCAGAATTTCTTTAATGCCCGCCTGGATTAGAGTATTAAGCGGATAATAAATCATCGGTTTGTTATAGATTGGCAATAGTTGTTTGCTAGTTATCTTGGTTAGCGGTCTGAGTCTAGTACCACTACCCCCTGATAAAATGATTCCTCTCATATATTTTTATTATTATTTAGATATTCAGCCAACGCCTCGCGATAATCGCGCAATTGGGGATATTTAGTATTTTTCAAAACTGAAAATTTGGGACGCCTAGCCGCTCTTGATAAGTCAGATCCTTTAATCGGCTTAACTGCTACCGATAAATTAGCAATCTTCTTTAATTCCAAAATACTTTCATACCAAGTGCAGGAACCCGAGTTAGTTAAATGGTATATACCAGAAGGTTGTTTTTGATCCAATAAATTTTTAGTGGCGACCGCTAAATCTGGTGAATAAGTAAAACAACTAAGCTCTTCATCAACCACTTTAAGTTCTGAATTAGTTTGCGCTAGATTTAACATGATGTCAAAAAAAGACGCTTTTGTATGAGCGCTGCTACCCTTAGGGCCAAATAATTTAGATAATCTAATGATATAATATTTTAAATTAGGATAATCTAAAATCGCTTTTTCACCCATAGCTTTAGTTTCGCCGTATTTGTTAATTGGATTTGTGGTATCGGTTTCAACAAATTCTGATTTTTCTAAACTACCACTAAAAACATAGTCTGTAGAATAATGAACTAGAGTTGCTTTGTTAATATCACACCACTGAGCTAAAACACGAGGCAGGTCAAAATTTAGCTTCAAAGCAATATCTAATTCTGCTGGTTCAGTTTCGCATTTATCAACTGCATTATAAGCCACGGCATTAATAATAACGTCTGGTTTAGCAATATCTAATTTAACTAATAAATCAGGGATATTTAAAAAATCTGCTTCCGCTCTATCCCAAGTCAATAAATCTGGAGCGGCAAAAATCTTAGTTAGTTGCGTGCCTAGCCCGCCTTGTGAGCCTAAAATAAGTATTTTCATAATATTTCTAGTATAATCTAGATACTATCAAGAATCAAGAAAAATAAAATCCCCAATAGTTTAGCTATCAGGGATTAATGTAAATAAAGATTGTCAAAAATATTAAATTATTCCTGCCACTGCGATCCTTGTCTGACCAGTAATTCTTTGGCTCGCTCCGGTTCGGCTAAGATGCATTTAGTAGCTTTTTCCATCCGCATTGATTGAGAACCTTTGACTAAAACAACATCGCCGCTATTTATTTTTGATTTCAAAAATTCACCTGCTGCCACCGAATCAGCAAAATAAAAAATATTTTCTTCCTTAAAACCGGCTGCCTTAGCCCCTTCGCCGATAAATTTAGCCTGCTCGCCAACAGCAATTAAATAATCAATTCCATTTTTTGCCGTTTTTTCTCCCACCAATTTATGCCCCTCTTCGGTATAATTGCCAATTTCTAGCATATCACCTAAAACCGCATATTTTTTACCCTCTTCCGATATTCTAATATTTCCTAAAACATTTAAAGCTGCAATACAAGCTTCCGGTGAAGAATTATAAGTGTCATCGATAATAAAGGAATGATTAAAACCGGCCAACAAATTCATCCGGCCAACCGGTAAATTAAAATCATTTAAAGCACTGGCAATTTCCACTAAATTCATTTCAAAATACAAACCAACTGCTGCCCCAGCTAAAGCGGCATAAATAGCTGGTTCTGATAAAACATTTTTCATAAAAACCGGCACAATCGAACCATTGTAGCTCATCTTAAAATGCAGGCCGGATAATTCATAATCGCCTTTAGAAAAATTATAAGAAATGTCCTGAGCCTTTAAATCAGCGCCGTCCGCTAAACCATAAGTGATTACTTTAGCATGGCTCACCGCCGACATTTCCCTAGTAAGTTCATTATCATAATTTAAAACGGCCAAACCTTTATTAACTACTTTTTCAATCAGAACTTGTTTTTCTTTTTTAATATTCTGCACGCTACCAAAATATTCTAAATGAGAATAAGAAACCGCGGTTTCAATCCCGATTTCCGGCACAACGATTGAACATAAATAAGACATATCGCCGGGACGATCAACCCCCATTTCTAAAACCAAAACTTCCGGATAAGTTTTATCCTTTACTAAAACTAATTTCCAAGCTTTAAGAAAAATCACCAAC
>Ga0172381_10004926_pt1 | contig 13673 bp, 17 predicted proteins | sample Leawel6488metaG_FD_119754 | JGI IMG/M metagenome (GOLD analysis project Ga0172381, IMG submission 119754) | Leachate microbial communities from a municipal landfill in Southern Ontario, Canada - Leachate well 64-88 metaG | ecosystem: Engineered > Solid waste > Landfill > Unclassified | place... | reverse complement strand
GTTTCAATCCTTGTTTTAGTGGATCTTGCTCGCGAATAGGGCAAAAATTTCCGGCGTTTGGCCAGAAAAGGCTTAAAATGAGCCCTTTTTCGGGGCTAAAATTCTTGCTGGAAAATTATCAAACCCTTTATAAATACAAGAAAATCAGGGTTTTTGATGTTTTGAATACATCTGGACATATGCTTTTCTTTCTATTAAACTTTTGTTTTTAAAACTGTTAATGTAAATTTAAACAAATAAATTTATATTTGTTAACGCTGTTAACTTTATAAAATGTCACTTTTTATCGAGGGGACAGCGTTTCCCCTGGGCGTACTCAACACGAATAGTTGGGGTATACCTTTCGCAGAAGCAGATAACGCTATCAAAAGCCTCAAAACATCTGTTGTCCGGATCTGTTCTCGCATCGATCCCCATCTTTGTGACTACATGGGGGACCCCGCATCTGAAATTGGTCATGCAGTCGATGCTGGACGAGACGGAGACAACGTATCTTGCAAGGCTGAGATTACTGACTCAATTGCGGTTCAAAAAATTGAGGACGGCACCTGGAAACCATTTTGGAGTATTTTCGCGAGCACACAGGACATAGACTCAGGAGGCTGGATTCACGGAGTAGCCATTGAGTCGATAACTCTCGTCAATAATCCAGCATGGGATACTGCAAAGTGGAGTGTCGTTTCGGCATCGAATGACGGCACTAAGAGATTCCATATCACATCTCCTTTCAAAATCATTGCATCCGAAGAAAAACAAGGGGGAGAAAACATACCAGACGAACCTACTATAGAGGATCTGAAAGCCCAGATCGCAGAAAAAGACAGGCTCATCGAGGAACTCACACCGAAGGCTGAGAGTGTTCCTGGGCTTGAAACCCAGGTAGCTGAACTTTCAGCTTCCAATGCCGAAAAGGACAAGAAAATTAAGGAGTTAACCGCGGTGGCAGCGTCCTCAGTACCGACTGAAAAAGTAAAAGAAATTGTCGCAGCCTCTCTCGCAGACTACCGAGAAGAAGTCGAGAAAGAACAGGAACGCAGTACTGCTTTTTCGGCATTTGCTGCAGCCCGGAAGAACCTCGGGATTGAAACGAAGGAAGAAGATTTCAAAGCTCTCTCGGCAGCAGACCTCACCAGACTCGCAGGAGACCTGGGAACCGTGAAACTCGGAGCTGGAGGGAGTGAACCAATCCAGTACCCTGCAGGCGGCTCCGGAAACAAGGTCCAGATTTACGACCCGGCTACTAAGACATACACGGAGGCCTGATCATGGTTCAAGCAGGATTTCGAGAACCGAATAACAAAGTAAGGAATGGGGGCAGCCTTTCTACTGAAGAGCTGATCGTCGGGGCCAATGCAACTGCTGCAAAAATGCTCCCATGCATTGTTGTGATCAGAGACACAAACGATTACTCAGTCCAGGAATGGAGCGCAGGCAATCACATGATTGGCTACCTTTCATACGAAAATTCCCCGGACAAACCCGAAACAATGGACACCGCGTATGCAGTAGGTGACACTGTAGGTGTGGAAGTCGGCGCCGGTAGAAGGCAGCTTGCCAGACTCACTACTTTTCAGACCATTGTCAAAGGTCAGCCTCTCAAAGTGACTACTGACGGGTACCTTGCAGCGGCAGTCGTGAATGGTGTAGTTTCTGTGGACGAAAGTGGATCTGCTACAGTCTCTACCGGCAACGATGACATTGTAGCTGACGCTGATGAATCCGTTGCCACCACGAGCGCAGCCGCCAAAATTTGGGTAATCACCAGGAAGTGATCTAAATGACCTCAAACGCGCTTCTCGAAGTTCTTAGAAAACAGTTTGATGAAGCTGTAGTTCCCGTACTCAGAGCACAAAGTGTTGGCAGGAAGCTCATGCCAGTCAATCCTAAACTCTCAGGACAGGGACTCGGTGTCCTCACCGTTGAAACCCTGCAGTATGTTGCAAGGGCAGGGGCGGCGACCAATTACGATATCCAGAATGACAATTTCGACACTATAGATATCAAATCCTTCCCGACCAGGATTCCTGTCCAGCAGGACGATGTCACAATTAAGTACCGCGACTGGAAAGCCTACGAGCTGAAAAAGATCCCACTTGAGAACGACCTTTCAACGGACATGACCTCCAACATCATTGCTGAGCAGGACACGCTCGTCGTCGATGGGTGGAAACCTAACGGGTCAACCTACGAAATCAAGGGTATGTACCAGGTCGCAGGTAACACCGTTTCAGCCTCCGATAGTGGAACTTACGGAAACCTCAAAGCAGCTACAGTTTCCGGCATTTCTCTCCTAAAAGCCGATGGTGTATACTCAGCAGGATACAACCTTTCTCTCGCCTCCTTCAACTTCGCCGAACTGATGGACTCTGAGAACGACACAGGGAAAGAAGAAGCCCCCGCGATTCTCAAAATTCTGAACGCAGCTGCACCTAACGAATCCCAGCCAGGACAGATCATTGAGGCTCCGGACCTCACGGCAGGAACCGGGATGATATCTCCAATTGCATCTCAGGATAACCTCAGGTTCTTTGACATCATCGAGACTCAGACACCTGAAAACAACCTATGGTATGCTGACGGGAACGTGAAGACCGGTGACATCAAGATGCAGCAGGTTGGTGCTCTTGTTCCAAGATTCAAGCATTTAGATAAATCCACCATGAAGGATGTCTGCATCTGCTCCGTCACTGGGCTTGGGGACAGTTAAGCGGTGAGGTGATCCAATGGTCAGAGCAAGAGTAAGAATTAGCCATCTAGCTATGAAAATAGAATCTGGAGGGTTCAAGGTTTTCAAGGAAGGTGATGAGTTCGACTGCCCAGCTGAGAAAGTTGCTGAACTTGTGAACTGCATCCAGATTGTTCCTGAACCTGCACCTTCTGAACAACCCCCGGGTAAAAAACGCGGGTGATCGTTAATGGTCCTGTGTTCCGTGGAAGAAGTTCGTGCTGAAGTCAATCCCAGATCGCTCACAGATGAGGACATCTCAGCTCTCATAGTAAGGACATCGAAAGCTGTAGCAACGCAGACCGGGGGCAGTGCAGATGCAAGCAGTACAGCCCTCCTCAACCTGGCCTGCATCCACCTCTCAGCAGCTGCCGTCCTTCGCAAGATGAGAACAAACGGAGAGCTGGCTGCCAGGGTCAAAATGGGAAACGCCGAGCAGCAGAATACAATTGACCAGGACATCCAGGACCATCAAGCCCAGGCAGCTTCGTACATAAAGAAGTACAGGAACTCGACGAGGAGCTACAGCATACCTTACGGGCGTGTAGGTCCAGGGACTGTGAACAAAGAGGGCTGAAAAACATGATGGGCGCTCTGCAGCTTAGGATGATCCACTCCTGCAACATACTGAGCAGTACCCAGGACCAGAAGCTTTTCTTCACGTCCGGATCTTCAGCTTTCACCGCAGGAGATCCCTTGGTAGGGATAGACACCGAAGCCACCGGTACGATCAAACAGCTGGTCCTCGTGTCCGGGACCTGGGCTTCCGAAAATGCTGCAGGATACTTAATTCTCTCAAACGTTTTCGGGACTTTTCAGACAGGGGAATCCATTTCTGACACTCATGGAGGGGCAGCCCTTGCCTCCGGATCTGCAGAGCCTGTCACAAACGGGGTAGGCACTCCACAGCTTACGACGACGACGACAACATATTCGAGTTGTAGGTTCTCAGACGTTTCTATGAGAGGGGGTATACAGTCTATGGAAAGCGGAGATTACATCGTTTCCACCCCTCTTCTTTTCCTTCCCGCTGAAGCTGTAGTCATGGAGGGTGATTTAGTCACAAGTGATGTCAGTGGATATGAGGGCCCGTATAAGGTCACTCATGCCGGGGTTCAATATGAACTGTTTCTGAATTCCAGCGGGGATTATGACATTGACCACCTGGAGGTCGAACTGAAGGCGGTGAAAAAACGCAGCAGCTAATTTCTTGCTGCGCAAACTGCCGAAATAGAAAAGATCACCCGGATTTTCCGGACGTGCTCTGCATTTGTAATCTGGACAATCTGGAGAAATGGAGAAAATCATTATGTCGTTTGTGGGGTCCTGTCACGCAGGAGCATTAAAAATGATTGACTTTAGCAACTGCACGAAAATAGCTGAGTCCGTTGTCCGCATCTATGCTATATATTTTATAGCGTCGATGGAGCTCGAACTCATCAGGACAGGACAGGACGGTACGCTACTGTTGCCGGTGGCGTTTATTGTAGGGTTGGTAGCTGGGGTCAAAATCACAGATCTGAAAGAGTGTTTCACAAGAAAATGAGGGGCTGCAATGGTGGACATGTTCAGGACTGAGGTAAAAGGCATAAAGAAGCTGCAGGCGAAGTTCCAGCAGATAGACAAAGAACTGCAGGCCATGCTCTCGCAGGCCACCTCAGCCGGGGCTGCAGTAGTTGTCCGGGAAGCTAAGATCAATGTGGGCCGAGGTCATCCGGATTTCCCTGAGATCATCACTGGAGCTACCAGGAGAAACATCAGAGAAGTCCGGAAAGAGAAGTCTCCGGTTCGATGCGTTTCACAGGTAGGATCGACCCTCAGCCATGCTATGAGACTTGAAAAGGGGTTCATGGATACCGACCGGCTGGGTCGTAGATATCACCAGCAACCAAGGCCTTTCCTTCGACCTGCCCTGGACGAGAACGAAGCTGAAATCCAGAAGGCATTCGAAGAGAAAATCAAGCAGATCCTCATGAGGCACAAATGACGATCATCGACGAAGCGATCCGGACTATTCTGACAAACGATACTGAAGTCAAGAGTTTTGTAGGCTCCATGATCTACCCTATGCAGCTTCCTCTTGACTGTGCCCTCCCTGCCATCTCGATTCACAAGCCATCGAACCCATACAAGCAGATCACAGGATCCCCACGGTTTCAGATATCCTGCTGGGCAGAAGATTATCTGCAGGTTCAGCAACTCTCAAAAGCTGTTGAGGCTGCCCTTGAAGGATTCTCGGGGGTCGTTTCAGGCATTGAAATTATTAGAATTATTCCGATTGAAGCTCCGGACCAGTACGAGGACTTACCCGGGGTCTATCATATTCCGTATGACTTCAAGGTAATATATCTAAAGTAAGGAAGTGAAAAATAAATGGTCAATTACCAGACAACAGTACAAAAACCAACCGCGATCCGTTTTGGGTCGGCAAAGCTCGAAGTGGGTGATGATGTTGGCAGTCTCACAAACCTCGGAGTTGCAACAGGCATTATATTTACTGAAGAATTCGAGGTTGTCGTATTCAGTCCTGACAACGGTCCTGAAATCAATGGTCCTGTGAAGAACCACACAGCAACTGTGAAGTTCGATATGTGGGAAGTGGATCTCGAAAACCTCCATATGATCAGAGGCGGAATTGACCTTATAACTGTGGTTGCCGGCGATCCTGTTTCAGTTGAAAATGAACCTCATACTCTGACAGGAACCGGGCTAGTAAGGCTGAACTATAAGAACGGTGACGGCTCTGAAGTCGGGTCTATCGTTGTCACAGATGCCTCTAGCAATGCTGCTGTCAGGAACACTGATTACGTGATTGCAGTGGATGCCTCGGGTTTTACCTGCATCGGAAGGGTGGCAGCGTCTACTGTGATTACCTCTGGAGAAGGGGCACTCGTTGACTATTCCTATACCCCGAATACAAGTGTAACATTCTCATCGGGGGGTCTCAACACCATTAGTCCACGTGTGGTCAGGCTGACCAATACCAATGCAGCCGGGGAGGAATTCAGGATCACTGTCTATGCAGCTAAGAACCAGGGCGGAATAGAGCTTGCCCTGCCCGCTGACGACGGTGATGAGCCTCTGAAACCGAACATTGAACTCAGAGGTATTGTTGATCCGACCAGGACTGCCGGAGACCAGCTCTTCGAGATATACGATGAGCAGAACGCATGAGCGAAATAGAACCCGAATATGTAGATATCGGTGGAGCTCTCATCGAAAAAAACAAACTTGATGCTATATTGAATAAAGGAATCCGGAGAAGTGCCAAAAAGATGTCTGAAAAAACAACTGAATACCTTATGAACAATTTTGAGATTCTTGAACCCCCAAAAAGGACTGCCGTACTGCTTGGCGAAACCATAGAGCTTTCCAAAATCCCGGCTAGGGTATCCCTCAAGTTCATTGCATTCTCAAAAAAGCATGACATCAAGGAGCTTGAAAACGCAACAGAGGAAACCCTGGACATGTCCGTCCTGGAGGATGTGCTTGACCTTGTGGCTCTGATTTGCCAGAAGTCAAACTCAAAAATAGATAAGGAATGGCTTCTTGACAATCTATCAATTACCGACCTTATGAAGTTTGTCAATTTCGTTTTCACAGGAATTACCCAGCTCAAAGATGAGGGAGAAGCCGGCGGCGAAGACGGAAAAAACTCGGAATCTGGGACATAATCTCCCAACTCGGTGAAATGTATGCCTGGGCTACACCTGAACGACTCCTTGATGAGATGACCCTTGACCAGATCATAATGTACTATCGGAAAGGGTGGGAAGCTCGTAAGATAGACGCTCAGGTTTTCTGGGGTGTTCTGGGCGAGATCATGCAGGGAGTTGATCCGGACGAAGCAGCAGCTGAGACAAAGCAGAGGATCAAAGGGTTGAAAAAATTTAAAGAAGCTCATCCCGAAGGAAAGACTGAAAATGGTTCCTGGTCGGTTTCCAGGTAACGAAAAACAGTGAGTGAAAAAAATGGCCGTCGGCGAACTTATCGTTAATATCATTGGAGATATGAAAGACCTGCATAAGGTATTTTCTGATGTCCAGACGGAGATAGGGAACGTCGGCACAAAACTCCAGGCAGCCGGGGCACAGATTAGTTCTGCTGGCTCGGCAATGACATCTTCTATTACTATTCCATTAGTTGCAGTTGGCGCGGGAATTGCGGCAGTATCAGGCCAAGCTGTAGGTTTTGAAAAGCAGATGGGTGAGGTTTTTACATTACTTCCTGGGCTCTCTAAACAAGGTATGGGGGAGATGTCGCAGGACGCTTTGGATTTTGCTGATGACATGGGAGTCCTCCCAAAAGAAGTAGTCCCTGCGCTATACCAGGCAATCTCTGCAGGAATCCCGAAGGAAAATGTTTTTGATTTTTTAACAACCGCTCAGAAAGCAGCCGTTGGTGGTGTCACAGATTTAACGACATCTGTAGATGGAATCACCTCAGTTGTCAATGCCTACGGTTCAGATGTTCTCTCAGCGACGGAAGCGTCGGACCTGATGTTCACGGCGGTGAAACTCGGAAAAACCGATTTCAATCAGTTGTCGAACAGCCTGTATAATGTAATCCCATATTCCTCAGCTGCCGGGGTTGCGTTTGGGGATGTCACTGCGGCAATCGCTACACTAACGTCCCAGGGCACTCCAACGGCACAGGCTACAACTCAGATCCGGCAGGCTATAGTAGAGCTGTCAGATTCTGGCTCTGATGTATCACTTATATTCCAGGAAATAACAGGAAAAACTTTCAAACAGTTCATAGCGGAGGGAGGCAACATGAACGATGCTCTCCAGCTGCTTGAACAGTACGCCAAGAATTCTGGAGTCGGAGTAGACGAACTCTTTGGGAGTGTTGAAGCTGGTGCAGGGGTTCTCGGACTTACAGGAAAATCATCTGAAAAATTTGCCGCAAACATCGAGGAGATGGGGAAAAGCGCAGGGGCAACAGAACAGGCTTATTCTACAATGAGTCAGACCACTTCAAAGGCGATTGATGAAATCAAAGCCACACTGTCTGTGCTTATAATAGAACTTGGACAAAAATTCCTACCGATTATCAGAGATACCTTGGTGCCCCTGATCAAAAACACCTTGGTTCCTACAATAGAAAAGATAATTCCGATTGTTGAAAAAATCGCAAATGGGTTCGGGTCTTTATCTGCTCCAGTCCAGGTCGCTGTTCTCGCTTTTACGGCTTTCTTAGCTGCACTTGGACCCATCCTTATTGTTGTGGGTTCCGTTGTTTCTGCATTTGGGACTCTGGCTACAGCCGTTGGGACTGGTGGAGTACTTGCTACTGCTTTTGCTTCGGCTAAAGTAGCTGTTGCAGGATTCCTGACTACCCTCTCGGGTATGGCGTTGCCAATTGCAGCTGTCATTGCTGTAGTTGCTGCTCTTGCTCTTGCCTGGAAAAACAATTGGGGCGACATACAGGGCAAGGCTAAGGCAGTGTGGGACTGGTTACAGTCCGAAATGGGCAAGCTCGTAAACCGCCTCGAGTATTACTATCATGCACTGGTAATGGCGATTAGTGCAGCTGATCTTGAGAAGAGATGGGCTGATATTAAAAATCGTCTTGAGTATTATTATCATGCTCTGGTAATGGGAGCAAGCCTGCTTTACAGCGACCTGAAAAGATACTGGGATCAGCTGGTGGAAGCGTTAGAACCTACCCGTCAGAACTTTAGCCGTATCTGGGACAGCATACAAGTCATTTGGGAAGCGTTCAAAACTTCGTTTATTGGGAGCATGTCAACTCTGTATAACGAAGTTAAGAAAGCTCTTGATCCTCTTTTCGATGTCCTGAAAACCTTATGGGATCAGATCAAAACCTATGTAGCTCCCGCTCTTTCTGCCCTGTTTGTGGCACTGGGGGGGTCTGCAATCGACAACGCAAAAGGAAAAGTTTCCCTTTTCGTGATAGCAATAAACCTGTTCAGTGGAGCAATAGCTGACCTGCTTGATTGGGTTAAAAGGCATCCTGAAATAACTCAATTCGTTGCAGTCATAGCAGCAATGGCCATCGCAATTCCAGCAGCTCTTGCTCTTGTGGTTGCTGGCGTGGTTTATTTTGTTGCCACGGTTGCCAGCAAGTTTATTGATGCTGTTCGGTACGCATATGATCTCTATACAGGGTGGAGAGGACATCTTGAAAACCTCAAGAGTTACATTGCAGGACTGCCAGGGACAATATCAGGTTACCTACAATCCTTATACAACTCTGTAAAAAGCAGGTTTGACAGCATCGTTTCTGCCGCTCTTAGTCTGCTGAACAGCTGGCGTACTCATTGGACAAACTTCCAGAGCACACTGAGCTCTGCTTCAAGCTCTATCAATTCCGTCCTTTCAACATTATACAATTATATTAACAACGTTTTCAATCAGGTTAGAACTGCTGCACAAACAATTTTAAACAACTGGTGGACTCACTGGTCGAATTTCCAGAGCACCACACAATTAGCATCGAGTACCGTTAACAGCATCCTTGTAACTTTATACAATTACGTAAACAATGTGTTTAATCAGGTCAGAACAGCTGCTTCTACAATACTGGCTAACTGGAGAACACATTGGTCAAACTTCCAAAGCGCTACTAGCTCAGCTGCCAGTACACTCAATTCGATCCTCGGAACATTATACAATTACGTTCAAACTAAATTCAACCAGATTAGGGATGCAGCAAACAGTATTCTTAATTCCTGGAGAAACCACTGGAACAACTTCCAGTCTGCCACCAGTTCGGCGTCAAGCAGCCTGAACAGTGCACTGTCTTCGATGTATAGCAATGTTCAGAGTAGGTTTAACAGCATAAGAGATTCTGCTAACAATCTCCTGAATAACTGGCGTACTACCTGGAACAACATAGTTTCATCTGCCAAAAACGCAGGTTCCCAACTTGTGTCTGCAATCTCAGGACTTCCAACCAGAATCAGGAACCTCTCTTCAGCTTTTAGCAACGCTGGTAAGGCGATTCTCGATGCTCTGTATGACTCGATTGTTAGCGGGTTCAATGAGGCGATCAAAAAAGCAAAAGATTTGCTGGCAGAACTAAGAAGCTACCTGCCTTCCTCTCCTGCTGAACAGGGGCCATTCAAGACATTGCCTGACTGGTCTTCTGCAATTTCTCAGCCGTTATCGAAATCCGTATCAGAAGCTGCGAGCACTGCGAAAACAGCAGGGACATCTATAATCAGCTCAATAGCTTCCGGGATTAAGAGCGCCGCCTCTACGGTCTACAACGCGGCTTCGTCTGCCTTCAAAAAAGTGAAGAGCTTGCTTCCACATTCACCTGCTGAAGAAGGGCCTTTCTCGGAAATCCCGAACTGGGATGCTATTTTCTTAGATCCAATGAAAAAATCAATTTCGGAAGTAAGTAAGCTCTCTTCTCCTCTTTCATCTGCGCTGGGAACCCTTAGAAGTCCGGTTGATTCAAGTCTATCAGCCGGGCTTAATCAGATCTCAAATATCTCAAACTCTTCAACAAATTATGAAGGAAGCACATACAGCATAGGCCCTAACTATGTGAGAAATGATTCGGATTTACGGACAATAATAGCGGCGGTAAAAACCTCGATCGCGGACGATAGGCGCAGGAAAGGGATATTCTCATGAGCACTGTGGTCTTTGCGGGGGTCACTCTTAAAAATTGGCAGACCCCGAGGAAATCATTAACAAGAGCCACTAAGGAAACCGAGCTTCTTTCTGAAAATATCCATGTGTCCAGGTCATCGAAGGTTGCCCAGTTTCCAAAAATATTTCAGTGCTATGCTGACACCTCTGAGGAAATGGCAACAGTCGAAACACTAATCGATGAGGATTATTCAACGTTGGCGATCGACGGAACGGATTATTCAAACTGTTATGTGTATCAAATTTATGAAATTTGGGAAGTAAGCGAAGGTTCTGGGACATGGGCATATTCAATCGAATTCAGGCAGGCTGATGTTTATGACTGATCAAGTTGGCACAACCCAAAAACAAGTATTGGAAGTGAAGTCGTGGCGTAGACTCATGATCCTTGAACATTTCAGGCTGAACGATGACGGGACAGAAACCAATCTTCTGGAAAATTGTGAATCGTGGAGAAAAAAAGAATTGAAAGTTTTGAGAGGATAATATGGGGACTATACCAAACGCCGGGCTTGATGCAATGGCTACATTACTGACAGGCGGATTTCCGTACATGGCCAACGGCACTGATTCAACCGCAGAGGCATATACTGATACTGCACTGGGGGTAGAAAATACCCTGTATGGGGCCGCAAGGAAAGCGGGTACAGCGTCTGTATCGTCAGTTGGGATCTGCACCTGGAACACTACATTTTATTTTACGAATAATGTAACTGTCCGGGAATATGGGATTTTCAGTGAGCCCTCTGGTGGGACAATGCTTTACAGGCGTGTTCTTGCATCAAACCGTAATTATGTCGATGGAGACAGCATGGAAGTTAACGTCAGCCACACTTACACGAGGTCTTAATAATGGCACTTTCTAAAACACCTACCACGATGGTTTCAAATCAGACGATCGCAGCCGGCAGCACTTATACATCGCCGTCATCCCTGGACCTGTCCGGAGCGATCAGTCTTGAGGTAAGTTTCAAAGGAACTTTCAACGCATCGACTAACGCAGGGGCCAGGGTTGAGATGTTTTCAGACCCCACCAGCGCAAATTCAGGGTTTTCAGTCGGCGTCAACGACGAACCCATAGATGCAATGGATATCTCCCACGTTTCCGGGACGAAAAGCAAGCCTGCGCAGTTTAAGGCATGCTCAAAATACGTGAAGTTCAAGGTCACGAACCTTGGAAATCAGAGCTTGACTGCAGTATATGTATATGCGCTCCCTCAGACGCAGTGATTACCGTGCCCAATATTTACTATGCCTGGAATGCAGGATATGAAATAGATATCGAAAATCCATCGGGTACCGAAGGTTTTCAGGGCACGGTTACCCTCCCGTATCTTCCAGGGATGCGTGCAGACTTCAGGGATATCCGTTTTTCAGACAGTAACGGAAATCCGTTACAGCATTTTCGAGAGTCGTATACCACTTTTTCAACTGCGAAGTTTTGGATTAAGCTCCCAGCGAACGTCACAAAAATCTTACTGTTCTACGGTAACGGTGGTGTAACATCTGCTAGTGATGGGGTTGCAGTGTTTGATTTCTGGGACGATTTCAACACACTGAGCACAGGAGTTTGGACCATGGAAGGAGTGGGGCACTCTGTTTCGAGTTCAATCCTGACGATCCAATCATCTTCAGGAAGTGGATATATTGAGTCCAAGACGACTTTTGCTCCTGGCTCTCTCGTAGAAATGAGGGTCGCGCATCAGTCAGGCCAACGTGGACCATTTGGTTTCAGAAATGACAGCACGCAAAAAGCAGCAGCGTGGCAGGGAGCGGCGGGGAGCCTTCTGACAGATCATAGGTTCAGTCATAACGGATCCAGCGGAGCATTGCACACAGACGGTGTTAGCAGACCGGGGCCAACGTATTACATTTACGGGGTGGCTCATATAGCAACTGAGCCCAGGTATTATGTGAATTATGAATTCAGAGGGGTTAATGACGATATTTATCCCGGGTCGGTGAATCTCCCTATTCATATATATTCCTACTCTGGTGAAGGATATATGAGGGTTGATTGGGTTAGGGTCCGGAAATATTCAGCAACCGAGCCCACTCTCACATTAGGAAGAAAATTTGTCCAGAGTACAAATGGATTTCTCCAGCAGCACGATTACATATCTGATTATGTCACAACATATGTTTCTACTGGAAGTTCAATAAAAGATACTTTCACAGACTCGATGGAAACTGGGGTAAGTACAGGTTTTTCAATAGGTCCACCTGATGAAATTACCGATGACGTAACCACTGTTAGTTCAATAACTGAAGAAACGATCATAGAAAAAACCGAACTCAGGGACTATGCTCTCATTTCCTGCGATATTTCAAAATCTATTACGGATGCTTATCTCCAGCTTTCGGCAGAGTTTGCAGATTCAAAAGTCCCAGACGAAGACTCAACAGTAAAATATTACACTCATCCTAGAGTGGATTTCGTAGCCTTTTCGACAGCCGACGAGCAAATTTTTACTACCGCTGACGATGATGTTTTCGGTTTTGAAACTCCAAGAAACTTGCTTTTCTGGGGAAAAGTGATTGCGAACAGTCCTACGCTAGGGAGCTATTATTCGACGTTGCATATGCAGGGGGCAGATGCGTCACGGAATCTCGCAGTACAGAAGATCCCATGGAACTACCAGGTGGTCTCGCTCGATGGGGTTTATACAACGTGGCCTGAGTGGATAGCTGCGCTCGTTGGCTACCAGAGGACAGGGGTGGCGACAGGCAACATCGTGGAAACCGTGATGCCCGACAAACAGTTTGTTTTCAAGCCGGAGACTACCCTGCTGGAAGCGATCAAAGAAATATGTGAATACTGCGGGCTGATAATCAATACAAAGCTTATAGATATTGATGTTGGCGGGGAGAGCTACACGGTGCCCGAGCTTTCCGCGGTACCTGCATCTGAAATAGACCAGCCTTATGGAGGATTTGATCTCCCGGATTCCATCGAGTTCGTTGATCCAGATGATCATACAATAGTTACCCAGGCAAAAATCGAAGGAATCCCGGAGGAAAAATACAATATGGTGACTGTGTATGGGGTCGTTACGAGCACCGGAGAGACCACCGTATCAAGCGTGTACACCCCGGCAGTCGAAGAGGGGGCGAAGGCAAGGGAGTACAGGATCCAGGACAATTCAATCGAAGAGAAAGGCAGCACCGCCGAAATTGAGGCCATCAAATGGTTGTTGTATTTCAATGCACCACGTGCCACAGTCTCGATATCATTTGTTTCTCGTTTCGATTTTGAGTTATATCAGAGGATCCGTTTTGGATCCGGTTTTTCTTTAAAATTGAGGGAGCTTACTAACTCC
>Ga0172381_10004923_pt1 | contig 13677 bp, 10 predicted proteins | sample Leawel6488metaG_FD_119754 | JGI IMG/M metagenome (GOLD analysis project Ga0172381, IMG submission 119754) | Leachate microbial communities from a municipal landfill in Southern Ontario, Canada - Leachate well 64-88 metaG | ecosystem: Engineered > Solid waste > Landfill > Unclassified | place... | reverse complement strand
TTCAGGCTATAGACTTGTGTCTTGGTGGTAGCATTCATAAAGTGGAATCGCTTGGAATATCAGAGATTTTCAATAAAAAAACAATAGAAACTTTTTTAGATGGTGATAAAAAATATGATGATTTACCCATTGTTTCAATTGAAATTACCACAAGTGACTTTGGTAACTTTGACTATGAAGGTAAAAAAAACACGGATTCTGTTAATGCATACGGTGTTAAACTGTTGATAATTCCAAATGATGAATATAGCGAAGAAATCAAAAAAATTCTCGAAAAACAAAATTGTCATTTTCCATCGGAGTACTATAAGATAGAATTTCGTACTTTTGCTGACATCTCTTATAACACTTACAATAAAAAAATAAAACATTATTTAATAGATAACACCACAATTGATTCCGAATCAAGTATAAGAGAATTCACCTCAAATGTATATAAGTTACAAGCAGATATAAGAACAAGAAACAATCATTTAAGTGAGTTTAAATCTGTGAAGCAAGGTTTTGAAAAAGATGTTTTGGAAGAATTTAACAAAGAAAAAATGTATACATTCGGTTTGAATAAATCGCAAAAGTTCGATCTTGAAAATAATCTTGCAATTTTTGATGATGGGATAAACATCAGCAACAAAGGAAGAGGAAAACAAACCTTAATCAAGACTAGTTTAGCTGTAGAGAAAAAAGCAGACAAAATTGATATTTTACTTATAGAAGAGCCGGAGAATCATCTTAGTAGTAATAATATGATGAAAATGATTGATGAGATATTAAGTAAAGTTGATAATCAGTTGATTATTACTACACACAACAATCTTATTCTCTCTAGGCTTAATCTAAAAAACTCATTTTTACTAGGTAACAATGGACCTTTATCGTTTTCATCATTACCAGAAGATACTTCTGATTTCTTTTGCAAACAAACAAACTCTAACCTTCTTCAGTTCATTTTGTCGAAAAAAACAATTTTAATAGAAGGTGCCGCAGAATACATTCTCTTAGAAAAATTTTACGAGAAAATTTTATCATCAAAATCGTTTAGTGATGGAGTGTCAATCCTATCAGTTAACGGATTGAGCTTTTTGAGATATCTGGACATTGCAAAAAAGTTAGGTATCAAAACTGCGATAATAACTGATAATGATAAGGATTACCAAAAAAATGTAACTAATAAATACAAAGAATTTTGTGATGAGTATATTGAAGTTTTTAGCGATAAAAATGTAGATAATTATACATTTGAAGTTTCTCTATATAACTATAATAAAGAGTTACTTGAAAGTATTGATTTGACCTCAAGTTCTAATATTCTTTTATTCATGTTAAATAATAAGTCTGAATCGTCATATAGGTTATTAAAAATGATAGATAATGGTGATATCGATCTAAATGTTCCATTATACATAGAGGATGCTTTTAAATGGATAAAAAACTAATTCATGCTGTAGCAGGAAGCGGTAAAACAACTTCTATCATAGGTAAACTAAACCTGGAAAAAAGAGCTTTAGTCATAACGTATACTGATAATAATATGTCTATTTTAAAAAAAGCAATTATTGATAAATTTGGGTTTATACCAGAAAACATAAAAGTATATACTTATTTTACTTTCTTATATAATTTCGCTTTAAAACCTCAAGAAAATGAAATTGATTACTACAGTAATTGGAAAAAATCGAAAGGTATCGATTTTAGGACTAGGAGTAGTGATGTTGATAAATTTCTAAGTAGCAGATCTAATCGCTTTTATATAAATGGAAACTTAGAGTATTATTCATTCCGTATGTCAAGATTAATTCTTAATAAAAATAGCATGTTTTTATATTTGAAGTCTAGAGTTAACAAGTATTTTGATTTCATGTTTATCGATGAAGTACAAGATTTTGCGAGTTATGATTTTGATTTTGTTTTAAAATTTAGTGAAGTTGGAATTCCTGTAGAAGCATATGGCGATTTCTACCAGCATACATTTGACACAAGTAATGATGGCAATAAGAATGTAAATTTATATAGTCAGTATAACGACTACAAAAAGCGATTTAATGGACTTTATGTTTTTGATGATACGACACTATCTAAGTCATATCGCTGTAGTCGCAATTTATGTCAATATGTCCAGAATAATTTGGGAATTATTATGAGTTCGCATAGAGATGATGACATCGAAATCAGAGAAATCACAGATGATACTGAAATCAGTGCAATGATTAATGACTCAAGTGTAGTGAAACTTTTTTATAAGGAAAACTATAAATATTCAGTGAAGACTTCGGATAACTGGGGGAACTCAAAAGGGAGCACGTATGACAATGTTTGTGTTGTTTTAAATAAAACCACGTATTCAAATTTTAAAAGAAACAAGTTAAAAGAATTGAATTCTCAAACATTGCGAAAATTATACGTTGCAATTACTAGAGCTAAAAGTGCTGTATATTTTGTTGAAGAGCAGAGGATAAGGAATCTTGGATTCATGATTCCTTAAACCAATAGACTATTATATTGTTTCTATGGAACACAAATTCAAAACATATGATAATTAATTTGAAAAAGGAGGCAGTTATGAAAAACATATTTGAGGCTATCGACTATAAATTTTTCCAAGTTTTTTCAGGAGATAATAGACGAATCCATGCAGAAATAATCATGATTGTTTCCGATTTTTTTAAGCGTCATAATGCATCCTTTGTTGAAAAAGAAGATTTGGTTAATTATCTTTCTGAATATATGAGTCAAAGAAACTTTGATAATGTGCTTGATGATGAAGGAAATGATATATCCAAATCAACATCTAGAGAAAAAGCACTAAGCAAACTAAATCTTTTCAAAAGAAACGGTTGGCTCATAGAAGAAAAAGTAGAGAATTATGTCGATATCGTCCAGTTTGACGACAATGCATTAATCATTTTAAAAGCACTCGAAGATATTAGTAGTAATTCTACACCTAAAGAATATACTGGTTACATCTATGTTATTGATAGCCTTTTAAGAACATTTGACTACAATCAAGGAGTTTCTTTGCTAGAGCGTATTTATGATAATACTGAAACATTAATGAATCGACTTAGGGGTCTAAATTCAAGCATAAAGAAGTATTTAACAAGACTCCTTAATGAAGACAATGAGGATGCGGAGAAGCTGCTTAAAACATTGCTTTATGATTATCAAGAAAACATAATTAATAAAGCATTTAGTAATTTGAAACTTTCTGATAATCCAAGCAAATATAAAAACCAGATTTTAATCAAACTAAATGAGCTTAGATCAAAAGAAGGTATGGATCAACTCATTCAAAACTATAAAAAGACAAAGACCACTTCGGATAGTGAAGAAGACATAGAAAAATATTTATTTAGTCAGATTGATTACGTTTATGATAATATAGAGTTTTTACAACAAACGATTCAAATGATTGATATCAAAAATGCTAAGTATGTTAAATCTTCTACGTCGAAGCTTTCTTTTATATTGAGTGATAACTTTGATGTTATTGGTAAAATTGAAAGCATCTTAAAACTTATGAAACACTATAAAGAAGATGATATTTACCAAGATTCATTTGCTCTGTATAAAATGGGTACCATTGATACTGAGTCCATGTATAAACCTAGAGTCTATAAAGAACAGGTTCCTAATATTGAACTCCAAAAACAACCTGAAATTGATCAAGCATATGTCAATGAAGTTAGCAATCGACTTTTTAGAGATAATCGCTTTAGTATAAAATCAATCAATGAATATGTTAAATCGCTTTTACAATCCAAATCTAAGTTTAGAGCATCAGATATGGATTTCCTAAACAGTGAAGATCTTACACGATTAATACTTGTTCAATTGTATGCACATCATGAGAATATGTGTTACCAGACAAAGGCAACAGATGATTTAGTTGTTAAAAATGAGATTGAATACAACGACTTTATAATTATGAAGCGAGGTGAGCAAAATGGCAAATAAACAGAGCGTGGGATTGACCTTTTTTAATCAGTTTCAAAAACTTACCGAGACTGAGAAAGATAGATTTTCTAGAATAAGCAATAAAATTCTTGATAAAAACTTTTTGATTCGACAAAAAGAAGTAGACAAAGAAGATTATTTCTTTACGATTGGTCACTTGACTCTGTTTAATAATTATTTTTTGCTCATGGATTATACTGTGACACATTATGAAGCTGATCAAATCGTTGCTCTCAGCACTGAAGCGAATAGAAATAGAACAAGATTAAAAAGAACAGAAACAATCATACTATTAATCCTGAGACTTCTATACCAAAAAAAATCAAAAGAAGCTACTCAACTTAATCAAATATTAGTCACAGTTGGTGAAATTCAAGAAGAACTAGATAGAACCAGTTTATTTAAAGGTAGAATTCCTAAAACAGAATTACAGTTATCAATGAGAATGCTAAAAAGCTATTCACTCATTGATTTTCAATCCTCTAACTTAATAAACGATGATACAAGAGTTGAGATATATCCATCATTATTGCGTGTAGTAAATATTGATGATATGACAAAACTTGAATCACAACTAAACGCTTATAACAATGGAGGTGATGAAGATGAAGACGATGACCAAGATTAAACTCATAAATTGGCATATTTTTGACAATCATACGATTGATATAAAGCATAATACTTTGATTACTGGTGAAAATGGACATGGTAAATCCACATTATTAGATGCTGTAAACTTTGTCTTAAGTGGAGCATCAGGTAAGTTTAACCAAGCAGCGAATACCAACACAAAAAGAACAATCGAATCCTATGTGCGTGGGAAAACAGGTATAGAAGGAAAAGCATTTATAAGAGATCAAGATCACGTTATCTCGCACATTGCTCTCGAGTTCTATGATAAACTTACTAAAAAGTATCTGACTATTGGGGTTGTCTTTGAACTTCCTTTCTCACAACGTAAAAATCATGGAACTTTTTACCATATACAAGACTCGAAATTGATAGAAGAATATTACATATATGATCAAAAGATATTAGGGTTAAGTCAGTTTAAACAGGCAGTTAAAGCGCAAGGAAGAATTGTCAATCCATTTGAAACTAAACGTGAAATCAAAAATATGATAAAGAGTACACTAGGTTTATCAAATGACAAGTATTTTGAACTTTTGCCAAAAGCTCTAGCTTTTCATCCAATCAATGAAGTGAATCAATTCGTCTATGATTTTTTACTTCCAGAGGATACCGTTGATATTGAATCGCTTCAAACAAACATACATAGTTACCGTGAGATTAGTAAGCTTCTCAAAATCGAAAAAGAAAAACTTGAATTTCTTTTTCCATTAGAAACATTAACTGAGCAGTATAATCAAACAAAAACGAATATTGATATTTTGAATTACTTAAAAGTTGATTTTAATTATGAGTATGTGCAAAAAGCATTTGATGATGAAGTTAATCAATTATCCATAACCAAACGAGAACATGATATAGCGATTGATGGTAAATCTAAAATTGAAACTAATTTACACCAAGTTGAAACCAGTTTAAATGAATTCAATAAAAGTGATGTTTCACTAAGAATAGATTCCCTTGACAAGCTATTAAACGATGAAAAACAGAAACTTCAAACTATAGAATTCAAACTAAAGAGGTTATTAGAAATCATTAAGTTGGAAACACAACTATCAAAACGCATCGGGCTTAATTTTGATGTAAAAGAGCATTTAAGTACTACCGGTTTTGATCAGTTGACAATACTTATTAAGACTTTCGATCAACAGATTGATGAGAAAAAGAATGGTTTAATCATCGAGGTGTCAGATAAGAATAAAGAACTAGACCTACTGAGAAACGATAAAGTTGATGTGGTTAACCTAATTAATAATCTTCAATCAAATCGGTTTACATATGATGTATATGTTGAATTACTTATCAAAGTTCTAAAAGAAGAGCTTTGTTTAGAATTTAATAAAGATTTTATTGAAGTAAAACCACTTTGTGAACTTCTTGAAATTGAGAAAGATAATGATGAGTGGAGAAATGCTATCGAAGGTTATTTAAACACACAACGGTTTGACATAATCGTTGAACCGCAATACTTTAACAGAGCTTTGGAAATCTATGAAAAACATAAATTCAAGAGAAAAATCCATGGAGTCGGATTAATCAATACAAACAAGTTAAAGGGATACACCATGGAAACCAACTCATTAGCGTCCAAGGTAAATGGTCTGAATGAGTTTGCTAGACAAGCGATTAATATGATTATGGGGAAAGTTATTTGTGTAGATGATATCCATGAGCTTAAAAATCATCCGCAAGCCATTACCTCTTCTGGTATGACTTATCGAAACAACACTGCAAGACAGATTAATCAATCAATTTGGGAGAAACCATTCATTGGGCTAAAAGCAATAGAAAGACAACTTGAAAACGCACTATTAAAGGAAAAAAACATAGATCGAGAGATCAACTCCGGCATTCAAAAACTTAATGAGTTAAACTACTCGATTCATCTAATGAAGCAATCACGAATTAGAGAACTTTTAAATATGCCTAACCAGTTTAAGGAAAAAGATGATTTGGATTTAAAAGTGATAACTATCGAAAATGAATTAATGTTATTGAAAAAAGATAACGCATGGCTTGAAATAGCAGAGTTGATTGAGGAAAAGAAAAAAGAAAAAATTCAATTAAACCATAGTAAAGATGAAATAGTTAAAAAGATAGGAGTTCTTGAAGAAACTGTTAATAGAATTGAAAAAAACATAGAGCAACTTAAATCCAACTTAGTTGAAATCAAACATTCATACGAGTCCTTGCCTGATATGGGGAAATATAGAATTCCAATTAAAGAGAAAAAAGATTCTTTGATACTTTCACATAAAGATAACTATGAGAAACTAAATCAAATAGTCCAAAATGAAAGTAATGTAATGTCCAGATATCTTTACACTCAAGAATTAAAAATTCTAGAGTTAATGAAAGATTATACACAAAAATATGATAACGGACAGCTGATTCCTAATATTTACAACCTTAATGATTACATGGATACATTCTTTAAAATTAAAGGAAGAAACATAATCGAATTTGAAGATCGAGCAGCATTAGCGCTAGTTGCTTGTGAGAAATCATTTAAAGAAGACTTCTTATCCAAACTTAGAGAGAAGATTCAAACTGCTCAAGATGGATTTTTACAACTAAATAAAGCATTAAAGACCAAACCGTTTGGTTCTGAGAAAGAGATTTATACTTTCACGTTTGGAGGAAGTAACAACCCTAATTTTAAAGACTACTACACGATATTGCAAAGCTATGAAGATTATGAATCAAAATCCTTACTCATTGAATCTTTAAGTGAAAAGAATCTAATCTTGCTAAAAACACTTTTTGAAACGCTGACTTCAGAAGATAAAACCGAAGCACAAGTTAGACGCATAGCTGAGTACACTGATTATAGGAAATATATGGATTATGATATCAAAATCACTAATCGAAAAGATGAAACTTATTATTTCTCTAAAGTTAATAAAGAAAAAAGCGGTGGAGAAACTCAAACTCCATTTTATGTCATCATTGCATCTTCATTTCAGCAGTTACTAGATTCCTCAAGAAAAAACCGCTCATCTGCTTGTGTTGTTATGTTTGATGAGGCTTTCAATAATATGGATGAGTCACGTATAGAAGCTATGATGGAATATTATAATGAATTAAACATTCAATTACTAATCGCTGTTCCTCCACAAAGACTTGTTAATATAGTTCCATATGTCGATACAACACTAGGACTAATCAAATCAAACCATACAGTAGTTGTTCATAGTTGGAAAGATCATAATGAGGTGTTCAAAAATGAAGAAGTATGACATTTTGATTTTGAATGAGCTCCTAAATAAATATGAACACAGCAAATTATCAAAAGAGGGATCAACACGGAATTTAAAGATAACAATAAAATCAAACCATTCCATTCTTAAAGATTATTGGTCAGAAGAGTCATACCTATTTCGTGATCAAATTGACATGATTCTGGACGCATTGGTTAAACAAGACTTCGTAGCTGTTAAAAGAAATAAGGATAGAGAATTAGAATCAATTAACCTAAATGTTGATATTGTTTCAAGCATTTATAAATTACTTAAGAGACAAAATCCCGAAGAAGAAAGAACTGAAATATTGCAATATCTAGAATCGCTAGAATCCACCAACAACATTATTCTTAACTTCATATCAAACATCATTGAAAAACTAAAATCTTTTCAAAGTGTTTTATCTTATTTTGAAAGTTTAGATAGTTTAAAATTATACATAACTGCAATAGAAACAATGTCACTTTTAGAGGAAGACACTCTAAAACGTAATTTCAGTAAAAAGATATTTAATGATTCGAAACTGTTTGAGAGAATTGAAAATAAAGTTTTAAAAATAATTAAAGAATTTTCTGAATCTGATATAGAAGATAATGACGAGTTGTTAGCTGAGTATCATTTAGTTAAGACTCCAACGTTTGCATATATTAAAGGTAGATTAACCATCAAGGTTAATAGTCAGTTGATTGACTTAAGTGATTTTGGTCATGAATTGGCACTTAGTTCAAGTGCTCTTTTAGACCTGGAAATTATTAATGTTAAAGTCAAAAAGGTTTTAACAATAGAAAATTTAACGACTTTTGTCTCATTCGATAATTCCGATTATGTTGTGATCTTTTTAGCAGGATTCCATAATAGTGTAAAAAGAGCACTTTTGAGGAAACTTAATGAACATAATAAATCTATAGAATTCTTTCATTTTGGTGATATTGATGCAGGTGGATTACTTATTTTTGATGATTTAGTATCAAAGACGGGGTTAGCATTTAAGCCATATATGATGGATGTATCGACACTAGAAAAGTATAAAGATAATTGGATAAACTTGACACACAATGACAAAATGCGATTACAAAAAAATTCAAACATTGATTTTAATGAGTTAGTTAAATACATGATTGAGAACAATTGCAAGTTGGAACAAGAGGCAATAGATATAAAAACAATGCAAATTGAGGTGATTTTGTGAGTAGGTACTCTGAGTTGTTGTTAAAGTCTGTAATTGATAATTCTGTAAATAACACCTGGAACGATGCGGTTGAAGAATGGGATGTGGAAGACTGTATTGAAGACGAAGAAATGAGAAGTTCTTGTGTCTGTGGAAAAGAAAATCTAAGATTTCTTTTTACAATGGCTGTGTTCAAGATAAGTGTTGATATGGTTTAAAGATATCTATTGGGAATGGTTTTCGATGGATATCTTGATTAAGGAGCGAAACCTTATTGGATATTGCATAATTCAAAAACTCGTTGGATTGATTTTCCTGTTCGATGCAATACTGAAGAATTTTCATAAACCGGAACCAAATCAAGTATCCATCTAAATGTTTCGTTGACACTCCTTTGAATCTGGAATACCAATTCTTTAGTTCACTGTGATATTGATTGATGGTTCCGAGATTATAAATCCCTTCACTGTGATGTCCCGTAGGGATTTGAACTAGATTGCAATTTAATGTCAAAGCGATTTCTTGATAAGCAGATTTACTGTCGGTAATGATGAGACTTTCTGGATTCACTCGTCCTACCAATGCTTCCTGCATTCTTTCACCCAGTGGATTCCCCTGACCGACAATCTTGCTTAAGACATGATCTCCTTCATCTAATCCGACTAGAACACAAACATATTCATTGCTTACGCCCCTTTGTACTGCTCTAGTTCCTCGTTTCTTTGCTTTCCTTGGCATTTGCTTTTTCTTCCAAGGACCCTTCATATTTAAGAGAAAATACGTCTCATCCATTTGGATTTCACCATTTAATGCGTGCTGTTCTTGATAATCTCTCATTGCTGATAAAATCTTGTGTCGCCAATGAAAAGCAGTGGTGACCGAAATCCCCACTTCAAAGGCGATTTCTCTTAAAGAGAGTCCATAAAGCATATATTTGATATAGGCATGCCATTGGGCATAGGTCTTCTTTGTATATCGAACAATGGATTGGTCTGAGGTAGAAAATGTTTTTCCACTTTCTGTGTCAATGTATCTTTGTCTTCCTTTTGGGCTCTTTCCGTATTTCACCATTTGATCCGACATTTCACGCTCGCGAAATAGGATTTTGTGAAGAGCATCAGCTGCTTCATTCATTGCTTTTTGATTTTGGTTCATCGTCTTTAATAACTGATTGTATTCATCCGCACATAGTGCATTGATGATGGGAAGTAGTGTATTAGTTACTGTCTCTTGGCTCATGTTTGGTAACCCCTCAATAGAAAATGTCCTTAAGCAACCAGCTTGAAGGTCATAATTTAGTCGCCAAACAAAAATAAGAGACCAAGCTGGTTGATTAAGGACACCTGTCTATTGTTTATTCTCTCTTTATTTTTGTTTGGCAAATCTATTTTACCAAATTCGTTCTCGATTCTCAATGTTAATCAACACTTATCTTGAACACAGCCTTTACAATTCGAAATGTGTATAATGGAAATCTGCTTTTTCCAATTGGCAGTGTCTGTATAAAAAAGTTTGAACGTTCTGATTTAAGTGAAATTGTTGACATAAAAGAGGATTTATTTAGGTTATATCATGCACTAAGGGCAAATGAATATATCACTTTAGAATCGCAATTTTTCACAAGGAAACTATTAAACTATCTACTAAATGAAGGAGCTTTTAAGCCCAATCAATATAATGATTTTAATCCAGAAAATGATTATGATTTTATGTTGAAAATGTTTAATAAGAAGAATAAATATGAAATCACGGATAATCAACAAAGAAAAATTAATGGAATTATCAAATTCTCATTGATTCCTTACTTGGAGATGTCACTTGAAGGTAAAATACTATGATGAAATCGCATGAATTAGTTACAATTTCTTCATATGTAGCGAGACAAATCTATTGAGAAGTGGTGGGTAAAATGAGATTGAATGAGGCTACACTTAAAGAGTTGAGAAAATTAATAAATGAAAAAAGCAAGTATCGTTCTGGTCCAGAATTGGTTGAATATTTTAATGATTTAGGATTTTCAGATATATATGGAAAAGGTTTTCCTTCAAGATGGTATTATACTGATGAAAAATTGAATATAATTAATGGTTCTCCAGAAATCATCAAATGTATAGAAAACTTATTTTCTCCCAATCAATATATTGGGAAGTATTCGTACCTGGATCAGTTAATTGACGATTTTAATCAGTACATTTCTTATGATGGATGGATTATACAAAGAGATGATAGAGTTATTAAATTTAATAAAACTGAGCGAATTCACGAAAAAAAGAGTATTACAGAAATTTCAGAGATTGAGTTTTTGCGATACGATTTTGGAGAAATCGATATCACGAAATTGAATTTTGAAACTGCAATCTCAACAGTTTTAACAAATAGAGTAAAAGAACTTCAAATATTAATAGAAGGCAAAGCATATCTGTCATCTATTATTTCGATGGGTAGTTTATTAGAGGGGGTATTGTTGGCAATTGCAAAAATAAATCCTATGATATACAACAAATCTAAATCATCGCCAAAAGACAAAGATGGCGCAGTCAAAAAACTTTTCAACTGGTCATTAAATGACTTGGTTGATGTCACATATGAGTTGGATATATTCAAGGAAGATGTATTTAAATTCGCATCTACTTTAAGATATTTTAGGAACTATATACATCCGTTTCAACAAATGAGCAGTGGATTTACTCCCACAGAGGAAACTGTTTGCATATGTTATCAAGTTTTAAAAGCTGCCATTACTCAGATTGAGCAATTTGTTCTTTCGAATCGATAAATTACAAAAAAACACTATTTTTGGTAGTGTTAATTTGATATGAGCTGATTTATTAAATGTCTATATATAGGTTAATGAAAACCGAAAATACATAGAGATGGGATTCGAACCCACGCATCCATTAAAGGACGTAGCGATTTTCAGTCGCTTGCAATAAGCCACTCTGCCACTCCACCATTAGGTATCTTTGTGTAAAAATTCATACCAAAGAATAGTTTAATAATAATGGATTTTGTCTGAAATGTCAATATTATTGTAAATATAATCAAATAAGAATTATATGACAAAAATAGAAGCACAGTGACTTTGTGTAGATATTCTATCTTAAACAATCAACTCAACTAATATCATGTATTACAAAGAATTCTGGATAAGTTCTTTTCTTGAATGGTTTTAAAAGAAACATATATTTTCGTAATAAAGTTGGTGATACTATGACTGAAAATAAAAGATGTATATATTGTGACACAACAGAAGGATTGACTATATCTGATATCATTCCCGATGCAATCACGACAGCAAAATGTCTGAACAAGAATGTTTGTAAAAAATGCAATAATCTAACTAACACATTGCATGAGCAAAAGTTCGCAATGGACTTATCGTTTATTAGGAATAAATTGGGGTATACTTCAAGAAGAAATGGAGATCCTGTTCCATATAAGATGGACATATGGGTTAATGAGAAACCAAGTTTAAGAAAGAAACCCTCATTCACAAAAATGTTTTATAATTTAAAAAAATTCGTGCAAGATGAATTAATCATAGCTTCCGATGGAACAGTTGCTGGGTTTAAGAACGCTCCACCAAAGTATAGAACATTGACTAACCCAACGATTCATTACTTATATCAAATTAGCTATAAAACGTTATTTTTCTCGAATTCTACAATTAGAACAATAGCAAAAATAGGGTACGAATGGCATTGTAAAGTTAACGCAATAAATAGCAAAATAGCCAGATATGATGGAATCAGAGATTTTGTTTTAGGGCATTCAAAAAATATATATGTTGAAATTATCCATGATTCAATATTTGAAAAACACACCAAACACTTCTTTAGTTACGTTGAAGGGGCTCATGCTTTATTTGAGTATACTGACAATAAAAGAAGATACATAATCTTTTCATTGTTCGGGATTGTTTGGTATAGAATTTTCATCTGCGAAGAATACTCGGATATTGTTGTTCCAAATGAGATGCATCAATTCTTGTTGGATAAAGAGATTGAAGTTCATAAGAGCAATGCAATCGCGATTGATGTTACAGGAAAGCATGACAGTAAATACAATTTCTTTTTCCAACCAACCACAATAAAAATCAGTGAAATACGAGTAACACATACAAAACTTTGGGAAGATAAGTTAACGAATTTATTAACACATATGATTGTTACCTACCATGAAGTTGCTAGATTGATAAGAACTATTGATGATGACGGGATTTTAAAGTCATATAATTCCAAGTATTTTATCGATTTACTTAATCACCAGGAAAGCAGAAGAATTATGGCTATTGTAATACTTTATAGTCTTGATGAACTTGAGTATGACAGTAAGAAATCATTTGTAACCAATCTAAAGCAAATAGAAGATGTGATTTCGAATACATTAGTTGACGCCAAAACTTTCATTGAACAGAATATTAAAGAGCAGCCTGTCTTTGAGAGTTTCATCAATAAATTGATTGCTGGTAGGAAAACTTTTGATTCTATCCACCCTATATCATAGTTTCTGAACTGATATCAAAATGTAGTATTAAATATTATTTATCATTTATTTCTTAATCATAGTATGAATAACAACTTATAAAATATTCAATTTGACCTTATCTGGGATAATGACATAACAAACTTGGTTGTGACAACCCCAAAAAGTATCACAAACTTGGTTATGACAAGACATCTAACT
>Ga0172381_10004922_pt1 | contig 13682 bp, 24 predicted proteins | sample Leawel6488metaG_FD_119754 | JGI IMG/M metagenome (GOLD analysis project Ga0172381, IMG submission 119754) | Leachate microbial communities from a municipal landfill in Southern Ontario, Canada - Leachate well 64-88 metaG | ecosystem: Engineered > Solid waste > Landfill > Unclassified | place... | reverse complement strand
AGCTACATGTAAATCGATAGGACAAATTGTACCCAAGTCGATTTTTGCATCATAGTTTTCAATATTATTTTCAGTCATAGGTTTATTATAATAATCATCGTTAATATCAAACCATTTTTCATACCTTTTTTGAGGAACTACTTTACCATCGATCATACTAAGGTGCTCAGTAATCATAAACTCTTCATCCCAACACCCTTTCCAAGTATTTTTAAAAAAGCCCATTTTACCACCAGCTTGTATATGATACTTTACCGCCAGTCTATCTTTTAATCGACCTATATCTTTTTCTTTAATCGTAAATCGATCACTTAATCTATCTAAATGTAGGGGGTTATTCATTAGTTACTCCTTGGTCGTTTGATAAGTGTAATATAGAAATTATTTAGGATTGGTCAACTGAGTTATATCTATATCATCCATATTAATTATTATTATATCATTGGCATATAATTGATTAATAATTGATATATCACTATAGCTAATATATATACCAGCTTCTACAGTACCTATGATTATATTCGTAATTTGGTGTACTCGCATTCCAACATATTTAGTTGTGATATCCTTACCTTTAATTGATAAGTAATTCTGGTTAGGATTCATATTATTGTATATGTTATCAAATAGATTATTGATAGCTAGTTCAACTAATTTATGTTTAAGTAAAATCTTTATCATATTAAAATGAATAGTATATAGCCCAGTATTCATCACTTCTAAGAATATTACACATATCAGATAACATTACTGTATTATGGACATATTGACCCATTTGGGTTTCAAATAGATCAATATCAATTGGTCTTCTAGACGGCTCATCATTATCGTATTGTTCAGGTACATTCCAATTATTCCATTCAACTGATGTATTATCTAATGCATTTAGAAATTCATCCCATTTAATACCTATCCAAGTAGGATGATCTATTCTAGTTCTATAGTCTTCAATGCATATATGTGTACTCATAGTTAACCTCCCATTCTAGCATATGTACATGCAGAAGTTTTATCAGATGAATAATTAACACATACTGCTGCAATACCATGAGTTATTTTAAGATCTGATCCGCATAGAGGGCAAGCATTCAACTTTATATATTCATCTCCCATTCGTACACATCCGAATCGCACACGAAGTTTAGTACCAATTGTATGGTCAAATATATCAAGCTGTTTAAATACCCAGGTATATTTTATTTTATCATTGATCGTATTACAAAATTTAATATACTTATATTTGGGATCATCAGGATGGATTGAGTATGTACCATTAGTCAATATATACCAATAACATCTATGTATAATATTTAACAGTGCATACAATGGATTGACCGTTCGTTTCCATATCATAGTAGCTAAACTTGTACATATAATTAATATAATTATTCCTTTAATCATTTTTTACTATTCCTTAAAAATGTGATATGTTAATATATTAATATTTCACCATAGCTTGTGCATATAGTACGTCGAATCCTGTAATAGATATCGATATACCACCTTGAAGTTTGTATCCGTCTTTCATATGTTTATGCACGTTAAGTGTTAAGTCAGATTTATTATTTGCTGTTAATATTTTATAATCCATTATTATACCTTTAATCGCATTTTGGTTGGAAAATTGCCATTTTTTTTGCATCAGTATGATGGTTATCATCCCAAGGTGATTTTACCCATATGTAACAGTCGTCAACTCCAGTATTTCGTACTCTAACATCACCATTCATATAATCACGCTGCCCCTCGAAATATGCTTGTTCCGCTATTTTAAATAGTTGTTCCCTAAAAACTTGACGACGTAGTTCTTTTGCTTTATTATCATCAATCACTATGTTATATACTACAATAACAATTATTAATAGTACACATATTAATACAAATTTTTTTACATGGGTTCCAATAAAATCTATTATATTCATTATATTATTTTTCTCTTTGAGCAATTGACATAGCATAATCAGTTATTTCTTTAAAGAAACGAGAGTATTTAGTGATCATGCTGGTATTATTTTTACAAGATTTAGTTATATCACCATGTTCATCTAAGTATTTAAGTACATTAATATGATTATGCCATATACACATATGAAGATATAGATTTGATTTTTCAGTAAATGTAAAATCGACACCATTTTCATTTAAAAATGTAACAAATTCTAAATGTTCAGCTTCTGTTTCCCATTTAAATTGACATGTCTCAACTCGGTTGTTGAATATAGTATATACCATGTTAGCACTAATATTTAGTTCAATCCCATGTTTAACCATCCATTTCCATGTATCAAGTTGTCTTAAATCTTTCATTGGAGTTAACCTAGCATATTCACAGCGTAAACTATCTTCGGTTTTAATAAGTTTACTTTGCGGAATTACACCAGCAATATATTTATCAGTAGTAACATACTTATTACAGTATAACTTAGAGCATATTGTATTCTTATCATAGAAATAAAAATCACCACAGTTTTCAATAGAAGTTCTATCATTGAATGTTTTAAAATATTTTAGTTGTTTATATTCACCATCAGTTACAGAATTAAGTTTTACTGATTGTTTGTACTTTATTTTAGATTGAAGCTTATCCAGTTCAAGTTCAATTGGACGTATATATTTATTAATACGCTCTTCTTTTTGAGTTTGAAGTTTTGTATATTTGGTTTTCCATTGATCAAGTCTACTCATAGTACCCCTTTGATTGGTTATATGTATAATATAGAAATTATTTATGATGTGTCAATGTGATAATGTCATTAAGATATCATAATAGTAATTATAAGCTGGAACGTGTATAAAAAAAGACTAGATATTTCTAACTAGCCTTTTCCATCTATTCTACTTGATGTATTTCTTTAGTTTTCTTTAGTTTTCTTCTTTGAATCAGTCGGTGTTTTAGCTTTAACATTAGCTTTCAACACTTGCATACGACCTTTCTTAGGAGTTGCCACAATAGTAAGTACACCTTTGTCAACAGTAACTGTAGCATTCTCTGCTTCGAACTTACTTGCCAATTGTATATTTGAGCATTCACCAGTTTCAACTACTTCTACAGTAATTTGGTTTGTTTCTGTATCGACTACAAAATTTAAGTCATCAGCATCAAGACCTGGAACATTAGCAGTTGCCGTAAATTTAGCTAATTCTGGTTTCAATGTGATATTTAATATATTTGACATAGTTACTTCCTTATTTAACATATTTGACATATTTGACATAATTGTATCAGTATATAATTTATTTACCATATTTCTATCCTTATTTAATTTAGTTAATATATTTGTATCTTTGTACAGGTGTGCATTTAATTTATTCCATTGCATATTAGCTTTTAATTCATTTGGTATATCGGTTTCCGTATTTATTTGTTTATTGTTTAATTTAAATGAATTTAGTGCTTTAGTACATGCGTCATCCCATATAACAGGCTTAAGGCCATTGATGAATGCATCACCAATAATAACATAATCTTTTATTTGAGTAGCAGTAACCACAGGCTTTCCGCTATTCCTATACATATCACGAACCTCTTTCATATGGGTTTCAAACTCCTCATATATATAACTCTTCCCTTTTGGGCTAATTGTCATAGCAACATTTTCATCTTTCTTAGATTCATTAACAATATCATCTATTGCGTTCATAGCATCTCCATAAGAACTTTTATGAGGTAGTGTATTTTTATTATGTGATAATGGTTTCTCTTTAATTGCTTGTAATATCGTTTCTGTAGAATAGCCACCGATGTGAGTTGCTGTTACGCCATTTGTACTTGACCACATGGCCATATCACGTAACGTCCCTACATATATACATTTAACACACTTATCTTTCTTATCAATTTCATATCGCCATACTGATTTAATTCTAATTAGTTCTTGATTAACTTTATATAGATGTTTAACTTTAAACTCATATGTTAGATTTAGTTGATGGTGATATATATCAAGAAGTACTTCACCAACATTATCCCATCTTGCATTAATATAATTATCCACAAGTTCATTAAAATAGTCATTACATTCAACTTGAGCAACCTTTACAAGTTTAGTAAATATTACTCTAGCGTCACCCGATGTTATTCCATTTTCTTTAGCTGCTTCTTTATATGTTTCATAATTAGTTATCATTTTTATATGAGTCCTTTAAAAAATAAAATTATTATTTGTTTGATTAATCTTAATATAGAAATTATTTACAAGTTGTCAATTAAAATTTAGTCATCCATGTTTCCGATATCTTTTTCAGCGATATTACCATTTAGTACGTGATGTATTATAACATCAGGTAACTTAATTTTTTGTACCCCAGAAGGTTGAATTTCCAGCATAGTTAATAATATCCATGAACGTGTTGAATTGTACATTAGGATCGATTCCACCCTCCCAAAGTATTCTAGCTAACATTGGTACCCCTAAATATAGAACGCCCCATACAATCAATGTTAGGGTGCTTGTAGAAATGAATCTAACAAGGAATACAAGAATCGTTGATTTGTAACTTAGTTTTTGGATTACTTTCACATCACCTAGTAGTTCGTATATGATAACAGGTGGTATAACTACTGGAGCCATTATTATGATATGGAATGCGATAAAAAATATGAATGCAATATGAAGTATTACAGCTACAGTTGCCATTGCTTCGAATGGGAATATAACTGTAAGCACTGCGGCTAAAACTAATAGTGCAATACTGATTTTCTTATCGAGTGATTTCATATTGACTCCTTGGTTGTGTATCTAATATAGAAATTTATTAGAGTTTGTCAGTCAGATATTAATCTAATATAACTTTCCCATTGATCTGTAGTGACCATTTATTATCTTTACATCAATCGATTATTTATTCATCCATTAAGTTAATCAAAATAATGGTGAACTGATTGTTCTGAGGTATGTGTAGATACCTTATTTTTAATAGGTTTAGTAAATCCAATTACGTTACCAGATATTACGTATAGGTATGTCTGGATTCTATTAAGTCTATTAGGTACATGTGGTCTACACATTTTGATTGCTTTCTTATTAGACTTAGCGAATAGTATTCGATTTAGTGTTGGGAAATGGTATGGTGTTTTCCCTTGCATGAAAGATTTTTTTCTTTCTTTGAATGTAAGTAGATTCTTATTCTTTTTATCTGGCGTACATCCACATGTATAATCGCTTGATCTAAAAATATGTTGATAATATAACATACTCATTATATTAATCCTTTTCCATTATTCTTTTATCTATTGTATTTGTTATATGATGAATTATTATGTCTCCAATAATTAATAGTGGATAAAGTATATACGCTAAACCTATTGGTATTATACCTAATGCTTCAATTACTTCATGTATTAGTACATCATTAGACACCCCATTAATCACACTCGTATATAACGCAGTTAACGGTATAATTATATAAAAAAATATAATATTAAGTTTTGTACATATGTTAATATCGTTAATTATTAAATTTTTCATTATTTAATCCTTGTTATATTATTATTAGGTGAAACCCATTCATATCCATCTATTGGGATATCAGATTTATATGTTATATTACTAGCTAAATATATTTTACGTGCAACATACGAATGATTAGTATCAATATCGTCAAAGGACGCTATTTTTAATGCAGTTTCTAGTGACATCGCAGGTCTATCCCATGTTGCTGATCGATAGCCCTTTCCTTTAACAATAAATTTAATACGATATTTACATTTAGTTTCTTTACCATTGCTATCTACCATATAAATAGTACTGATAGTAGGAAATGTATATTTATATGATTCTTGTAATTTACGCTCTTGATCACGTTCATCTTTAGTAAGATTTAATTCATATGTACTTTTAGTATTTACGATATTTAATTTAGTTTTCATATCATTTTATCCTTGGTTGATAATTCTAATATAGAAATTAATTAATGTTTGTCAATTAACTATTTAATGATATCTTTCAATTTTAATGTATATAATTGTTTTGAATCATTATATAATACAATTGGTACAGAATATTTACAATTTGTATCCGATTTTATACGTTTAGTTTGATAATACGCCCAATATATATTATTTAGACATGTGGTAATATTAGGTATTTCTAATAATGGAATCTCGATTTCACTAATATTAATAGTCTCTTCGATAATTATTACATCTTCAGGTTTAGTAGTTAAATAATCAAGTTTTATCATTGGGGGTAAGATTAAATTATTACTATTATTCATAGTAATTTTTCTAAGTATACCACTAAGAGTTTTATATGTATTTGGTAAAATATACTCAAAGTTAGAACTATCAATTATTTTTATTTTATATTTTTTTTTCACAAGATTCCTTTTCAATTTTCTCATTATACATCTCAATGAATCTATTAAATATTTCATTTGCATAAGGGGAAGTTATTTCTCCACAAATACTTAAATCAAATCTACACTTTTCTATTAGTTCTCTATCTGTCATTTGTATTACTCTGTTAAATATTTTTGGTTGTTTTTATATTACTCTATATTTAAAAACTCACCACTTTACATTGAGCACCATGGTAAACCTCTTGAGTCCTCCCACTTTTACTTTCAAGTTTAACTGTAAGTCCGAATGTATCAACTACTTTAAGTACTTCATCATCCCAAGTATCCCATCCAACACACCACATTATTACAAGATTACCTACATTACAATCTTCTATCTTCATACTCGTATCCATTCTTTATTAAAAGTATTTAAATCATAATCCATTGGATCATCTGGGGTTCCATCATCTATATATATTATACTATTTTTACGTGAAGTTCTAATTACTTTATATGTTATTCCACTAAAACATCCCATACCACCATATGTACATGATACTAAACACTTAAAAGTATCCCCTATTTTAATTGGAAGTCCATCCCGTGCTAATAGTTTAGGTGTGTGATTTGTCTTAGATATGGTATTTTTATTATTTTTAAATTTTGCCATTAGTTATCTCTTTATCTATATGTTCACGTTCACTGAGTATGGTTTTAACTAACTTATAATGTTCATGATACTCTTTAATATCATCTTTGGTCCGCATACAAAGACTACAGTCACAATCCCAAATGTAATCATCATATTCAAATGGATAATTCGATGATGGTACATATTTACGTTTATATGCTAGTATCCGTTTTGTGGATAGTTTACATAGTTGTTTTTCTGTTAGTTTCATATTACTAATCCGGATTTTCAATACAATATTCAGTTATACGATTGCGTAGTTGTTCACATGTTAATAAACTACCATCTGGATTGTATATAGGTCTTCGAGTACCTTGACTCATTCTAACACCATTTTCACAATACGTATGGTCATTTAATCCTTTACTTCTTAAATAGTTATGTTCACAATTATCTGTTAGTATATGACATGATACTATCATAATAATAAATAATATAATAAAATAACCACATCCCATTCCATTTTGCATATCCCACATAAATTATCCTTAAAATCGTTTTAATTAATAATTGATCAATTCATCATCGAAATTTAAATATACAAACTTCCATCACCCAGGAAGTCCATTGGGATATTCATAAGGACCACCTATATGACCCTGCCATGGAGCATTAGCTACACAAGCTTCCATCACCCAATAAGGACTACTATTATCAGGTACATACGCACATCGGGAACTAGCACCTTCACGCATTGCTTTATACTTCCTTCGATTATAGTCAGTGGGATTAAATCCTTGTAATAACATTTTAGTCGCTTCGCATGTGTAAGTCTCAAATAGATTGGCAGAACTATTACCTTCAACTGATAACGAATCCCTACCCTCAATACACTGATCACCTTTAGTGTATCTAATAAGAGCAAATTTATTACATTGATATTTCGCATAAATATGATAAATATCATCACCATAATTTTGCAGCCAGTGTCTAAATAAACCTTTAGGTCCAGTCTCGCAATTACCAGATGAACCTTCATTATTTAGATCACATCTCATATATTCACTGAAGTTCCACACTTCTTCATCAAAATTAATATTCTTCTTCATTACTTATCTCCAAATTCAGCTTCAAATTCATCTATATAGTTCTCATACGCTCTATCACACCAAGAACCTTCACACCCACTATGAAACTGTGTAGGTCTTGTGTTTTCTGCATCACAGTAGTTACATAGTTCATCACCAAGTTCTTCTTTAGTTTTTTTAATCATACTCTTATTTATCTTTGGCCCTTTCTTAATCATATCTCGTAATAGGTTATTAAAATTATTCCCCATTTCTTTTGATATTGGAGGATATGATTTACTAATTGCAATATTCATATCAATTTGTGATTCTAATAAATCAGTATACGCAGTTGGATAAGTTGGATCATAAAGATTGTCGTTATATTCTTCCATGGCATTTTCAGATAATGTTATAATTTCAGCTTCACCGTTCTTAATAATAGCATCAAGTACTTCTGGTGTTTTATTATCAGGATTAGTATTACGATAATTATCTAAAGTATTTTTACTAGCTTGCTTATATTTTTCAATTAATTTTTCCATAATTAACTCCTTGTTTATATCTAATATAGAAATTGCTTGGGATTGTGTCAATTAACTATTTAATATAATAAAACCATTATACTACCCCCCTACCATATAATGTAAATGTAGTACCCATCATCATTTCTTTAGCATTTTCTTGAGTATATTTATAAAATTTAATAACCTGTAAATTTAAATTATTACATCCTTTTATTAACATATTATTTAATACATTTTCAATATTATATTTTAAATTCTCTTCAGGTGATAATTGGCGATTTAATTGTTTAGCACATCTATCATCCGATGCTTTTATTTCACGATATGTTTTACTGTAGTCTACATTAATATGAACGATACATGCACCAAGTTTTTTAGCACATTTTAATGCTCGATAAAGAGTAGCCTCTAAATTCTGAATAAACTGTACACCATATGCAGCATCACACGAATCATACATAATAAACCCCAAATCATTACCAGTATATCCCCACATAATTTCACTCCAAGATTTATTAATAAATGTAACACCTGGAAATAATTTTTTACATTTGGTTATATTATGTTTACGTATATCAACACCAATTATTTGAGAATCGTCAATATTAAATTCTGTTTTTAACTGTTTAATACACAACGCATCATCACCTACTAATTCAATATATTTCACATTCATATTTATTGTATTAGTTTTAGACATATATAATACAGGTGGTGATTTACGTATTTGTTCATATAGATTAATTCTATATTTAAATTTTTCATTACTAGTATATTGATGATTACTCATTTTAAATCAACTCTCCAATTACAATTACACATATTAGGATAATCACTGTGATTCAAAAGATTTTGTATTGAATCATATATAGTATTATCTTTTTTACGCATGTCACTTAACCAATATGCTAATCTTTTTTCATCATTATTTAATGATCGTTTAGTTGGATATTTGTTATGTTTAGTTACATAATTAATAACAGCATTAAATTTATCAATTGCCTTTTGTTCATTATCTGTTATATCAAAAAGATCAACCATACCGGCAGCTTGTATCATATCTATAACCGATTTATATAATACATGTCCACCTATTCCTGATCCTTTTCGATACATTATCCCAAGTCTATTACCCCATGTATATAATGTTTGTTCATATTTATCAGTTGCAGTTTTACTTGGATATCTAGTATTTGCTAATGTAAAATTAATAAATTTTTTACATTTTTCAATTGTTTCATTCTCATTATTTTTAACATTAAACATATCAGGAAACCCAGCTTTAATTGCTCGCATTTCCAGTGATGGGTGCCATGTAGCATTACCATTTCCACGTTTTGCTTGTTTAGTATTATCTAACCACCGATATAACATTGTTTCATCAGCAGAGTTATTTAAACATGGATATTTACCATGCTTATTAATAAATTTAATTACGTCGTTCAGCATTCGTATAGATTCACGTTCATTAAACCCTGAATTGACATTAGTCGTCCAATAATCAATGTCTTTACCACCATTAATTTTAATGATCGTATTATGTATATTTGCTTCAAGTCGATTCTCAATTTTCACGTCTTTAAACTCATAAGCAACCTCTTCTAATACTTCTCTCATAATAACACTAATATGATAATCGTTATTTGATGGTATACGATTAATTTTAGTCATTATTTTTTCTAATAATTCTTCGGCTGTTATTAATTCTTTAATATCATCTGGAAAATTATTAAATGCAAATATATATGCTTGTGATTTATCATCATCAGTAAGTTTGTTATTAGCAGCAATATCAATTAATATATCGCTCATACTATAGTTTTCAATATTATACATATTATTGTACAATGTTAATACTGTATTAGGCATATCACTCATAAATTTATTATCAATACTATTAAGTATTGACATAATATATTTCAGTTGTGATTTTCGTTCTGGTATAGGTTCATCTATAACACGATCAATAAGTAACGAACTTAAATCAGAATTAATAGATGTCATCTTAGCATAATCCATTACATATTCACTAGCATATAACATTTCAAGTAATTGCTTAGATATATAATGATCTAATGATTGTTTACATTCAGGTATCATAAAAACAATTTTAGCATGAGTTAACCATTCGAGTCCAAACCACTCCTCATAACCAAGTATGTTATGTTTATTTCTAATAACACGTCCAAGTATTTGCAACAATAAACGAATATTTGATATTAATCCAATTATATATATATGACTTAATGATGGAATATCAGTACCTTCATTTAATATCTTACAAAATACATACACATCAACACTACGACCAGCATAATCTTTGTCATTTTCGATTTTAGAATAATTATTACTATCAGCCATTTCACCGTTTTTAGTTAAATCAACACAAACAGGGTGTATACTATCACGTTGGGTTGCTATATGTGATGGAAATTTAACATCTTTCATATATTTAATGAACCATTTACCAACTTGTTCAGAATTCCCAGCAGGTATTTTTACTGCTGTTTTTGGACAACCATCATTCATCCATAAAACAACCCATTCATCCATAAAACTAATAAATTGTTTTTTAGTTATTCGTGTACTTGGTACATCACCGAATACAGTGTCATGTTTACGATCTATTAAATTATATGCAGATTGTTTAAACTCTATTGATATATTTGGACAATTTCCATCTTTCATTTGGGTTGCAAGCGAACGACAAAAAAAATGCTCATCACTAGAACATATCGGATGATTACGTTTATTATAATCAGTATACCAAGGAGTACCTGAAATATACATAATTTTAGAACCATTATTAATTAACTCATTACACGTTAATCCTAATTCAGTACCTATTGAATCATTATTATCTGATATCATTTGATTATACCCATTGAATTGTTATTATCTAACATCATTTGCATATAACAATGTTGTGCTTCATCACATATAAATAGTGTTTTTTTAAGATTATTAATTTCTTTAATAACATTACGCACCTTAACATTAGCCATTAAACTATGTGTTACTATAAAAAAACCTGGCATATCACTTTTTATATGATTAATAAATGTATTAATTTTATTATCAGTTTCTACATATATTTTAGGAATTGTTAATATATTTTGGTCATCAGTAATTATTTGTGTACCTGACATATTAACATACGAATCAATAATTGCACGTGTAGGTACAGCTATAATAGTACGATCAATCATACCCATGCGATACATATTAATAGCGGTATATAAAGCCATCGTAGTTTTACCTGAACCTTGAACTGATGAATTTAATCCAATTTGGTTATCTACATAATGTTCACAACCTAATTTCATTGCTTGTTCTTGGTAATCAAATGGTGTAAGTATTTTATTCGTATGGTTACTACATTTATATTTTTTACGAGGTGAAGTAATTATATGCGTCATTAATTATCCTTTTTAGTTGATAAATCTAATATAGAAATCATTTATGATTTGTCAACTAACTTAATAAATTATATTCTATATCAAGTTCACCTTTAATGTCATGTTGGATTTTATTAATATTATCCCAATCCATATAATCAATATATTTTTCGATAAATTCTATAGATAAATTAGGATGTCTACTCATATTATACCAATTAATATTATCAGGTGATTTAATATCGTCATTAAATTTAGTCATACATTTATGCGTCCTTTAAGTATGTTTACAGTTAAATATAGAAATTAACTAGGTGTTTGGGTGTATATAAATAAAAAGCCCTTAAAATCGATCTAAGGGCTTCAATATTAATACAACAATCCTAGTAACTCATCAGCTTCACGAATTGGATCTGTCATCCAATCATATGTATCTGAGGCTAAATACTCAATTCTATCTTTTTTAATTTTAATATCATATTGTGCATTAATATTAGATAATATTTCAATTACATTATTAGCACTAGCATATATAGTATCAAAAGATGGTGTATTAGTTACACATGTAATATTAAGTCGTTTCATAATTCCTCTTTAAGGTATAAAAATGTGAGGTGGCTTGCTATACCACATTTCCGAATTTAATCAGCGTCCTATTAAATATTGTATTGACCGGTGTTCCTAATTCAATGTAGCTTTTAGACGACTCACATAATATTAATATAGAATTTATTTATTATTTGTCAACCCGATTAATAAATGCACCATTTTCAACTAAAAATTTAACTACATCTAAATGACCATATTCAGATGCTAATCGAACAGCATAATTATTATAATCCGTTACATCAGCACCATTTCCAACTAGAAATGCACCTTGTTCAACTAAATATTTAACTACTTCTAAATGTCCATTTATTGAGGCATGTCGAACAGCAAAATTATTACCAGCCGTTATATCAGCACCATTTTCAACTAAAAATTTAACTACGTCTAAATGACCATTTTTAGACGCTAATTGAACAGCATAATTATTAGAAATAGTAACATCAGCACCTTGTTCAACTAAAAATTTAACTACATCTAAATAACCATATTCAGACGCTAATCGAACAGCATAATTATTACCAACCGTTACATCAGCACCATTTTCAACTAAAAATTTAACTATGTATAAATGACCATATTCAGACGCTAATCGAACAGCATAATTATTAGAAGCAGTAACATCAGCACCTTGTTCAACTAAAAATTTAACTACGTATAAATGACCATATTCAGACGCTAATCGAACAGCATAATTATTAGAAGCAGTAACATCAGCACCTTGTTCAACTAAAAATTTAACTACATCTAAATGACCATTTTCAGACGCATATCGAACAGCACAATTATTAGAAACAGTAACATCAGCACCTTGTTCAACTAAAAATTTAACTACATCTAAATGACCATTTTCAGACGCATATCGAACAGCACAATTATTAGAAGCAGTAACATCCACATTATTTTCAATCATCCATTGCCATGTAGACAATAATGATAAATCTTTTTTAGGATTTAGATATAATTCATGTGTTCTATATTTGTTTTCATCAGGATCTTTAACCACATCACTTTTAGGAATTACTTCTCGTATAAAATCACCATATGTTAAAAATTCACATATATGTTTCTTATCCGAAAAATACAATCCACCAGGACAACAACTTCTTGTTGGATTATTATTAAATGGAATTTTATCTACATTTAAACCATCTTTATATTGAAATCCATT